>Ga0306871_1000015_pt1 | contig 70057 bp, 77 predicted proteins | sample AntRauMeHopE1497_FD_190447 | JGI IMG/M metagenome (GOLD analysis project Ga0306871, IMG submission 190447) | Saline lake microbial communities from Rauer Islands, Antarctica - Metagenome Hop E1 #497 (v2) (version 2) | ecosystem: Environmental > Aquatic > Non-marine Saline and Alkaline > Saline ... | reverse complement strand
AAACCGGGTTTAATTTAAGTATCATATCTAAAGAATTTTCAATGCTTTTTATATTTTTCTTGTACCTTTTAGAAGAACTTTCTATTATATCTCCAGCTTCTAATGAAACTACATTTGCTGTGTTTGCGGTTAATGAACCTACATTTGCTGTGTTTGCAGTGAATGATGCTACATTTCCGGTGTTTGCAGTGAATGATGCTACATTTGCTGTGTTTGCAGCCAGCCCAGGAACCGATAAAACGTTACTGATAAATGTTAGGTTTGCTGATGAAGAAAAAACTCCAGAACCACCTGAAATTTGGACTCTACCAGTTGCTCCATTCGCTAAAGAAAGAGTTCCAGCCTTGAATGTACCGTCCGCTGTATTCCAAACAAGAATATCTCCATCGGAAATTCCGGTGACATCAACATCACTTAAGGTACCTATAGGTGGTGTGCTGTTCAGAAGAACCTGATTCAAAACCACCCGCATATCATTAATAGTATTTGCTGTACTTAAAGACATGAATATCTATTAGCCTCCATGGTTGTTATATCGGTTTTTCTTATTTTTTGCTTCCAAAAAATCAAGTACCGATACTGCGTTTCTTCTTTTAATACCCAATGAGACTGCAGGCCTTGTCTTAGGATCGCCTTTCAGCGCATCAGAAACCGAAGTAGTAACTATTTCATTCAAATTCTTTTTATTCATATTCGTCCTTTAGTTGTTCGCATACATATTTATCAACTAGAATATCACCTATGATAATATCCCTACCATTTATCTGTTGAACCCTTTTGTCTATATAATCTAAAGATATTAAAAATGGTGTTAGTATACCCCAAAATTCCTGGTCGATTGTAAAATATAACATTCTCACCGCCGGCTTAACCCCAAAAATATTCCTAAAAATTATTATGTGGTTAAGAATAAGTCTTTGTTTTAATTCATTATCTAAAAGATACCTAGCAAAAAGTCTTTTGATATATTTAGGTCTCGAAAGGTCTTCTTTAAATTCATTCATAGACTTGCAGTGCGGATTTTCATACGAGTGCATAGCATACAATAGAAAGGTATCTTGGGTTAAATTCATTAAAAACTTATTTTTTTGAAGGTTTAACTTCTACTATAGTTTCATCGACTTTAGCAACTTTTTTTGAAGGTTTAACTTTTACTATGGGTTCATCGACTTCTTTTGTATTTCCTTCATTGTCCAAACCTAAATCTGTTAATTTGGTCAATAGGTTTTTATGTGAAGTTAATAGTTCCCCAGTTTTCGAGTCTGTCCAGCCATTATTGGTAGCTATTGACTTTGTAAATGTTGGTTTAAAAAACATATTTTTTTTATTTTTAAAGGCTTGTGGGTCATGTCAAGTATTTTGATATGACTGATATATTTATTTGCTTTCTTCTTTTTTAGCGGCTGCTTTTTTATCAGCTGCTTTTTTCTTTCGGGATTTAGTTTCAGATGAGTTTGCATCATTCATAAAATCTGCCATAGACCAATCAGAATAAGGTTTTTCACTTCTCTTTTTGGCTTCGTTCATAAATTCACTGAAAGTTTTCATATTTTTTTTATTTTGTTATTAATATTGTCTTCCAAGACCTAAATGGTCTATTATATCAGGATCATCATCCCAATTATGTATTGCTCTTTCCCTAGGGTTGTCTAGATCTTTGTTTATAGAATCGTGCAGCTCGCACATTTCGTAGTAAATTTGTTGTAACAATGAAGTCTGAAGGTTTGTTAGCTCTGTATCTATGTCTAATAAATCTTCAACCTTTTCTGCTATATCTATTAAAATTTCATCAGAGTCTGCGTAGTCGTAATTTTCGTTTAGTTCAGTTTGTGTTGGCATATAAGTTTCCTTTACCAGGTGAGTTTTAAGTTTTATATTCGGGTATTCTTTTTTAAGCTTATTGACTTCGATTATATTTTTTTCAGAATCATCGAAGAAAAGTACATCATTATAGCCAATTTTTATTTGATTTTCTATCCATTCTTTCTTTTTAACAGGATTAGAATTGCCCAATGCAACAATCTCAATTTTATTTAATGGTATATTTGATGTTTTTAAATATTTTTTTATAGGTTCAGAATTTCCACGTGCTGTAAGAATAACTATTTTTCTTTTACCCGAAGCATTAACAGCATTTCTCATAATTTTGTTATAGGTAATTATAGAAGCAGGAGAAATTAAATCCCCATCAAAGTCACTATAATCAAAAACATCTCCTGCTTTGCTAGAATAAACTGCATATTCAGCAGGCGATAGTGCCGACTTTTTGCCGTCATTATGTGTGATATAAATTCTAGAACCAGTCTTTAGAAGAGTATCATCAAAATCAAATATTCTCAATTTCATTTTTTATCAGTTTTTGCTCTTAATATTTCTAATAAATCTTCGGACTGAATTGTAGGATCAAACATTGCTATATATTTTTTAGTTTTAATATCATATAGCTCATAGGTGGTTCCATTACCTATTAATTTAGCATCAAAACCATTTTTAGCAGCAATTTTCAAAAAATTCTTAGTACCCATAGACGGGCTAGGAGTTTCAGTTATAAATTCACTGAAAGTTTTCATTGAATTCCTTTTATTATTTCTATTGGATCTTTATTTACGTATTTATTACCCTTATATGATAGCGAGTATAAGGGATTTTTTAGATCCAGATTGTGAGTAATATTTATAGTCTCGAAATCTACATCATTTACAATTCTGACCAGACCACCGTAAGGTTTTCCATTGTCTGCTATTTTCATAGTATCATTATGTACTATTTTCCAAGAACCAATCATGGTCCCTTCGATATTTTTTTCCAGGAATTTTTTTACTGGTATCATTTTAGATTAAATTGTGCTTTTAGTTCTCTTAGTTTATTTGCACCGAATGTAAATGCTATAATAGTTAGGTAAATTTTCATACCATTATCGGATGAAAGTGTCTTTAGTTGATTTATGGTATCATCAACTGTCTGTAGATAAACTTCCATTTTTTCTTTGGATATTATGTATTTTGATTCGGGTATGTCGGCTTTGCCAATTTCTAGAGCCCTTTCATTATCTGTAATAATTTTTCTGAATTGTTTAAGGTAACCAACAGTAATTTTTAAGGCTTTTGGCGCCTTATATTTTAATCTTCCCTCTTTTACCATATCATCGTATGCTACTTTTAGTAAATCATCCACTGTTTGTACTTTAAAAGTAGGATCAATTTGTCTTTGTGTAAATGCCCAATCCACTGACTTTTCAATTACTTTAGCAAAGTTTTTCATTATATCAGCATTACCAAAAACATCATTTCTTAAAAGGTCGTTTGTTTTCTTTACACCCATCATTACTGGTTTAATGTATTGAGAACCTGCTTGATTAGCAGCAGTAAAAGCATCTTTATCGACTAATTTTACCAACAAGTTATTTTTAAAATCTCTTAAAATTAATCCTTCGGGTTCTATATTACCCAAAACAGATTTTCGATTTATAACCATTTGTTTCAAAAATTGCCCTTTAATATTATCCATGACCATCTGAATAACTTTTTTGGCTTTTAATTTTGTAGGTTTGTCTACTTTTTTACGGGACTTTATAATATCAAAATATTTTCTATATAGGGATTCAAGTGTTATTAGATGGTTTACTTCAAACTTGAATTGACTTGAATCTACTAAAGGTTTTGAATATGCTCGCCATCCGCCTGAATTATCTAAACCATCAACAAGCATTTTGAATATTTGACTGGAGTACCTTTGTCTCAGTATTGACTTACCATCGACCTTTACATCAAATAATACTATAGCACCTTTGCCTATTTTATCCTTATCGTATTTTACTATGTTTGTTTCGGATGAGGGTAAAAGCTCGCCAAAAACTTGTAGAGCATTAATTTCTTGATACTCGGCAATTTTTTCTTTAACACTTACAAGAAACCGTTCATTTGCATTAAGAATTCTATGGTAGTCTTTAATGCCTTGAAGAAAATTGAAGTCGCCATAAACCGAAGGATCTGTTACGGGCTTAGATGATTTGGTTTTGCTATAGAATTTATTATTTTCATCAACACCAAATGAAAAATTCATACCATCCATCTTTTCAGATATTTCTATATTTCTTTGTTCTATATCAATAAAAGACCTAACAAAGGTAATAAAATCATCGGTGTTCATCTCGTCAAAATGAACTATAGAATCCATCTTTACAATTTCTTCAAATAAGTTTGTCATTGTATTTGTAGTTATATTTGTAGTTATATTCATTTTTATAGCCAATATTTTTTCATAAACGGCAACTGTTTTTGTATGTATTCTTCTAGTGACTTATTCCAAGCACCAGATGCTTTGCCCTTGTAAAATGCAGACTTAATATCATTCAAAACCCCGGCAATTGCTCTTGGAGTAACCACTCTTTTAGCAAGTAATTCTTTGCATAAATCAAGAACGTCTTCAAATTTATCCATTCTTTTAATAGAATCAGAAACTCCAAACTTTTTATCTAGAAGTTTTTCCCATGAGCCAGTTGTTTGTTCTTTTGTGAATAACATATCCAACAATAAATCAAATGCCTTTGGATAGTTTTTGAAAAGTGCATTTGGATAACGGTTTCTTAGCAAACCATTTTCAGATAAATCAGATTTAAGTCTATCCAATGTTCGTACCTTTTTGTCCAATAACTCAGCAAGATCTATTGATTGTTGTTTTTTTGCTTCGTCTCTGAACCTTTCTGCCTTTTTGCGTAGTTCATCCGAAACCTCAGTAATATTTCTGTACTTATTATCCCAAATGAATTGCTTAAATCCATTTTCGGCCGCAGATAATCCAATAGCCTTTACCATTGTCTTTGCTAATTCAGATCTGTGAGCACCTTTAATAATAAAATCTCCATTCTGTACGGGTAGTTCATCCGAGAAATACTTAAATTTTCTCATATAAGAATAGATCTCATCATTTTCGGATGGATTTGCTATCATTAGATCTATTTGGTATTTTTCGCCTTCATACGGCCAGGCAACGGTAAAAATATTACCGAATGCTACTTGATAATCTAGACCTTTGGATTTGGCCCATATTGATAATTGCTTTGCCGATTCTCGGTTATCAACACTAGAAACAATCAATAAATCCAAATCGCCGCTTAAAGACTTTGCTGTTGGTAGATTTTTTAGCATAGACCTTGTGCTACCCAATCCTGCCATAGTATCAAGTTTAAAAATCTTCATCTTTTTTAATACTAAATCAACAAAGTTACCTACAATTTTTTCTGCTTTGTTTTTAGGGACCTGAGAAACTCCTGGCATCGAACCACTTTCATTTATTATATTCTGAGTCTCATAAGCAATCATTTCTGTAAATGTTTCTTTGGATATATCATAAAAGGTATCTGAACCTATAGATGAAAGACTGCCATTTAGATCATCGTGGAAGAAATTTTCATTATTTTCCGCGAGTGTTGTACTCTGATTTAAGTCCAGAAAATCTAAATATTCTCGAACCGTATTGGATTCTATTAAAAATTCAGCAACTTTTTTCATCTCACATCCTTCAAAAACTTAATTCTGTTTAATTTCTTCATAGTTTCCCTATTATATTGATGTTTATTATTTATTTATATAAACAAGAAAAGCGTCTTTTTAGGACGCCTTTTTGTGTTAATAATTAAAACCTTTAAATTTCGGTTTGTTTTTTATGGAATTATTTGCGGATGGTGCAACAAATGAATTAGATGTTTCCTTGGTACTAGTTTTAGAAGAGGGATCTGCTATATCATACCATCGCATCTTTGCCCTATCTAAACCAACAACAAAGCGCTTATTATTAGTAGCGTCCGCATACCTATTTTTTATTTGTTTTATTTGTAATTGCCCAAGTTCATCAAGTTCTTCTGATATAACCAATGCAATAATTAAATCCGCTGTATGTGCAGTACCCATAGAATCAGATAGGTCAGTCATTTCAGGATCAGAAGTTCCTGTTCCGTTTCTGTTTGTCTGAGTTGCTGTTACCACAGGAACATTAAATTCTTGTGCTAAACCTCTAAGTTCTTCAGCAACCGCTTTTACAATCGTATATGAATTTGCCGAAGTTCCTGCTTTATATCTGGCAGAAGCACAAATATTAAGGTAATCTACATAGATAATATCAGCCACAAAGTTTTTCTTGAGTTTCAATTCATTAATCAAGAATCTAAAATGACTTACGCTAGCAGAAGATGTTGGGTATTCCTTTATCTTTAATTGCCCGTCTGTTTTTGCCTTTATTTTCTGTATTCTTTTTAGATATAAGTCTTTAGGTAATTTTTTTACATCTGCCATATCAGAATTCATTAGATTAGCTTCGATCCGTTCAGCAATTTTTTCCTCTGAAATTTCATTCGTAATATAAAGAACATTTTTACCATCCATTAGATTAGTAGAAGCAAAGTGGCACATAGCAAGAGTTTTTCCTGTAGCAGGTCCTGCCATTATAACATTAAGTGTTTTTGGACTTAAACCACCGTCTGTTATTTTATTCATCTGAGAAATATCAAAAGGAATCTTAGAAACTTTTCTGTGATAAAATTCATACCTTTCCTCAGCATTCTCGATAAAATCATGGCCTATATTTTGTTCAAAGGAAACTGAAAGTGCATTTTTAAGAATTTCTGGTATTGAACCTCTTGATAAATTTTTATCGGAATCATCTGATATTTTTACAGCCTCCATGAGTGCATTATATAGAGATTTATCTTGGCAAAAAGATTCAGTTTCCTTTATGAGCCATGTAATATTTTCTTTTTCTGTGTTTGTCGTAATATTATCTACTATTTGTGAGATTGAATCATACAAAGAACTTTCAATATTTCTGTCCTTGTCTATTTCGATAATAAGGGCCTCCTTAGTAGGAAGCACATTAAATTCATTAATGAAAGACTTTACTGTTAGAAATATCTTTTTTTCAGCAAAATCCGAAAAATATTCCTCCTTAATAAATGGAAGTGTTCTTCTTGTGTATTCTTCATTCAGTAATAGGTTTTTTAGTATCGTCTTTTCCAATGTGTATAAATTTTTGTTCTGGGTTTTTAAGTTGTAGTTCCATTAGGTACATGAATATATCCGACAACATATTGTCTAGAAACTCAATTTCTTCCTCCTGATATATAGTATCTTCGTTTAAGTCTAAAATAGAATATTTCACATCAAGCGAAGTACCTTCATTATCTTCTATTATTTCTACATTATCGAATAGTATTTTATGTCCATCAAATATACGAATATTCTTCAACAAAACATAAAAAATCTCGGGATCATTGTCGCTAGGAACAATATCAAAGTATTCAGTTATTCTTTTCATTTTTCGTCAGTTTCAAGAGTTTTTATTGTGTCGGATATATCATTATCATCTTCTGTGTCTTGTAGCAGTTCGTTTAATGAAACAGAATACCTTTTTTCGACAGCAGATTTAAAGTTAGTTTTAGAAAAAATAGGTTCCCAAAATATTTTAGAGTTTGTTGCTAATTTTCTAAATAGTGTCTGTTCGCTTTCGTCAACCAATACGCCGGTATCTGTGTTAACCATAACCCTACTATACCAGCCAACTTTTGGTTTTTCTACGTGCCCGGTTTCTAATGCAACATCAAGTAAACCAGACCACTTGGACAAACCTTTCTCGAACGTTACAGTTATAGGAATTTTTGATTTTTCTTTAACAAACCTAGATTTTTCTACGTTTATGATGAAATTATACCCTTCTAAATCCTTTCCGTTTTTTTCTTGTTGTCTTCCTATAATATAAACAGAATCAGAAGAATACATACCACCAGTACCACCACTAACAACATCTTTACTGTACATTTCCATAGTCTTATATGAGTGATTCACGACAAACATAGGAATATCTTTTATGGTAAGGTGCGGTGTTACAATTCTAAACAAGGATTTAAGTTGTTTTGCTCTGGTCATATCAGCAACAGATTTACCATCCAAAGCATCTTGAGATTCTTTTTTTGATGCTAGATTGCCAATAGAATCAATAAAGATGAATATTTTATCCTCTAATTCTATTTCATTTATTTTTTTTGTTATATCGTGGGTAAGAATCTCTATATCTGTTATAGGAATATGAATAACACGATCTGTATTAATACCCAGAGAAGTAAAATAGGCCTTAGGTGTACCAAATTCAGAATCATAAAACAATGCAATAGAATTCGGATATTTTTTTAAATATGCTTTCATCGAAATAAGACCAAACAAAGTCTTAAAATGTCGAGAAGGTCCTGCAAACATAGTTAAACCAGACTTAAAACCTCCATCCATCGACCCGGAAAAAGCAACGTTTAGCATAGGAACATCCGTAGTAACTATTTCTTTATCGGCGAATAAAGAAGATGTGGTTAATATGCTAGAGTTAATTGACCCTATTTTGTTAAATTTGCTAATAAGTGACATAAATTTTATTTTATTGAAAGAATGATTCTAGTGATGCTATTGGTTCGGTTTGCCATCCTATAGCATTTAATATAGTGGCTATAGGAATTACTACTGATTTTTCGAACTGTGTTTCATAATCAATGTAGTCTTTTACTTTACTTTCGTCTGGCATATCACCGACAAAAGCAATTACATTTTGCAGTACTGGATTAGGTAGTTTCAGGTAAATAAATTTTGCCTTCTCACCTTCCTTTATAGTTTCGTATGTTTTATCTAAACTCATATCTTTGAGCATTTTGTTCCACGTACCGGCAGCCCTTACTTGTACTGGTGTTCCTTTTATAAAACCACCGTTTGAGTTTATAAATTTATTTAGGCCATTAATTCCTCTGGGAAATGCTATTTCGCTGACCGGTAATTGCTTAAACTCTTTTTTATAATCTCTTATAAATTTTTGTAGGTCGGCTTCGGTACCTGACAGTATTATATTAGTTGCGGTTTTTAATTTAACTCGAACATTCTTAGGTGTCGAAGATCTCACCATTTCCATGCCAATAACCTTAAGTTTAGGTGTTTTATATCGGACGCCTTCACTGTCTAAAACGTTCATTATATACCTTTTCTTTCCGGTCCATATAGCTCTGTTTGAAATTATTTCTCTCTTCATGACCATTTTTTGTTGAAAATGATTAAACGTTTCGGCTAGTTCTTGATATTTTTCATCTATGATTGGTTCTATTACTTTACGAGCATAAGAATCCAACATATTTACTATATCATCTCTAGTAGCATTAGGTTTCGTTTTTTTGTATTTTTCTACTAATGATTCAAACGAAAAATAAACAGAATCGGTATCGGAATAAATTAGCAAATCTTTTTCGGTTTGCAGGTATTTTTTTAAATATGAGTTAAGTTTTTTACCTATCCATTTTATAGCCATTTGACCTTGAGATGTGACTGCTGAGGCGTTTCTTATATCATAATATCTAAAGAACCTATTACCGCTTGCCCCATATATAGAATTTAGACCAACTTTTTTGACTAATTGATAATTGCTGTACTTAGATACATTTGATTTAAGAATATTTATTTTTAAAGGATCGGTTTCAATTTCCAGTGCTACCTCGGCCTCAATCATTAACCTTTTATATTCCTTGCGTTCTGTGTAAAGTTTTTCTAGCAATTTAGGGATAAATCCTTGTTTACTTTTGTCGTAAAAATAACCATTAGCGGCTAAAGACACATCATACATACCCAATGTTTGTTTTACTGAATCAGGTAATCCATTTTCTATTATATCGTCTAGTGTGTTTACATTTATAATATGATCCACAGGTTCAATATCGGTCCTTAATGTTTCTGGGCTAATATTAGTACCCATCATTATGTGAGGATATAGAGAATTTAAGTCAAAACTCATAATCCAGTCATAACCGCCAACAATAGGATCCATTACATAACCGCCAGGAAAAGATTCCTTTGGTCTAGATTTTTTCTTCGGAATAACAATATTAAGTGATTTTAAGTGGTCGTAGAGATATGAATCCCACATTCTAATCTGAGAAGATGTGTCCTCATAATTGACATTAAATTCATAAGCCATGGTTTGAACTAGAGATAATAACTGATTTTTATCATCTAATTTTTTAACCAATTCAACATCTTTTATATTATATTCTATGTATTTTTGATAATCCGACTTATACAGTTGATGTAGATTTTGATACTCTGAGTAATCTATTTTCCTTTCGCCTAATTCATATTCAGCAACATCTTCTAATTTATAAGATTCAGGTGTGGTAAATGTTAGTTTTTTGTATAACTCCATGTAATCAAGAACAGAAATCCCATAGATGTCTATTTTCGTTTGTTCTTTATTATAAATTCCCGTTGAATTTACTATTTTTTTATACGCAACCTTGAATGGAGATAACCTTTTTGCGTCTTTTTCGCCTAGAATTTTTTCGATGCGATTATAGATATATGGAATATCAAAAAATTCAACGTTCCAACCTGTTACTATATCAATATCAGCATCTTCCCACCAATTAAGAAACTTGTGTATCAGTATTTCTTCACTGCTACAATAGTAATAAATTACATTGTCTATGTGCGGTGTATAGTCACCGATGCCCCAGACATGGTATTTACCATTAAAGTAAATAGTAATTGCGGTAAATTCTTCGTTAGCTAATTTAGGATCAGGAAAACCATTTTCAGAACCTACCTCTATATCTATATTTGCGATTCTTATTTTTTTCGATTCGTAGTTATTTCCGTTACCGAATTCTGATATAAACATATAAGTTGGCGAAATATCGCCAAAAATATCAAAATTGCTAACGCCCTTATATTGGTCGGTAAAACTTTTTAACTCGTTTATGCTATCAAATTTTACAGGTGCTACCGGCTTTTGGTCTAATGTTCTCCATACGGTATCTGTGGTAGTTGGTATATAAAGTGAAGGTTTATAGTTAATTTTTTCACGGAACCTTTTTCCTTTTTTCCAACCTGAGACTAAAAGTTTGTTCCCATGTTGTCTTACGTTTGTATAGAAATCTAGCATAGTTTTAATTTGGTTAATGAATCATAATATAACAAAAAAAGCCCGTAAATCAAAACGGGCTTAGATAAATTTATAATTTATGTAATCCTGGCTGCTTGGTTATAATTTCAGATTCCTTGGTTATAATCCCGGAACCAAAAACTGATTCCCACTGATTCCTTATCTCGACAACAGGAATCCCTTCAGCCATGAAAGAATCTGCTTTAAATTCTACTACATCATTGTCTAAATATGTCAGTATAGGTTGCATAGAAAGTTTTGGTTGTGAATTAGCTACAGGTACATTAACCAAAATGCAAGGATTTTTTATATTTATTACAGCCGGAGATTTATTTTCTATAGAAGATATTACTTTACCTATAATTTCTTCGCCTATGTGAGTTCTGAATAGTTTTACCATGTTGTGTATTTTATTTCGTTGTTTATATTAGCAACTCTTAATAGTTGGTTGCGGTTTTTGTTTTTATTGTATGATACATGGACCCAGGAAGGATCTTCTGTTGTACCAAATTCCCATATTAACTGATCAAATTCTAAATTATCTTTTATGAAGTAAAATAAATCCTTATTTGTAAGTTCAGGATTCATATCAGCATCTAAATCCATGGCCATACCTAAACTATGTTGACTTGTTTTACTACCACCTATTTTTTCGTTTAATGAACGACTTCTATAAAATGAAGAAATATAAACTTTTACTTTAAATTTTTCTACTATTTTATCATAAATTTCAGATGCTAATATTTGACTATTAAGCAAATGCTCATCTGTCGGCGAATTATCAATTCCAAGTCTTTCAGCGGTTGCTGATTTAATTAGATCCTTGAATGTTGCGTATTTGGATATTTTTATGGGATTGCTCAATTGTCGTTTTTTTATTTTATATGTTGGTAGTTTCATATTTAAAAAAAAGACACCGAAAATCAATCCGATGCCTTTTAGTCCTCAGTAAACTATTAAATTTTTGTATGTTTGATTGTATTACCTATCGAGTATTTTGGAATACATTCCCAATCTTTTTTGTGTGAAAATGGTATAATTTTTACCTGAGATATTGGGCATTCATTTCTAGGCTCAATACAAAGTATGGTCAATAAACCCCAATCCTCGAGTAATCTAGCTATAGTATTTCTTCGATTTATAGAAGAACTATCTATATCAGAGTTTTTACCATCAAGAGCAAAAAGTTCCTTAAAATGTAGTATGGAATATTTTCCTCTTTTATGTAAAATATGGCAAGATTGAAACAATTTTCTACTTGTTTTTGAAGCCACGCCCATTCGTGTAAGGGTTTCTTTTACTTTCAAAAAGTCTCCCCTTTCCTTTAATTGAACTTCTATCCCGTGCCCGTTAAAAATATCAATTTTTGGTTCCATTGGTTATTAACTCTTCAATTCTTTTTAGTTGTTCAGTGTCCAGGATTTTCAAAAAATCAAGTGCCTTTTTTCTATTTACTTTGTAATAGAACATTACGTTTGCTAAATGGTTATCATTTTCAGGTTTAATCCATTTGGAAAACCTTTTCCTTTTTCTTATGGTACTTAATAGGTATATGTATTGAAGTTTGCTATCTATATGACTGTTCATATTCATTAAGTTTGCCTGTTCGATAGTATCAGGAAAATAAGAAAGAGTTCGGTTTGTTATATAAGGAGCATAGGTTTTTTCTACCATCTCATCATTCAATGAATTTTCCATCAAATTGTCCTTAGTAAAATTTATAGAATTTATAAATTCAAACGGGGAACTCTTTTTTTCCTTTTCGAATACTTCCTCTACTATTTCTACTATTTCGGTACCAAAAATATCAAGGTTCTTCTCGATTTTCTTATTCTTTGATTTGGCACTCATACATAAGCTCCACAAAAAACGCAATTAGATTTATTTCAGGATCAACAGAAAATGCTTCTTGATACTGATATTTTGCAATTACCAGAATAGCATTAGGTACACTTTCTTGGACTATAAAATTTTCAGCATAATCGAACACCTTTCTGAATATAAGTGTTGAATCATTATCTGAATTTAGTGCCACCCATTTTCTTATGCCAGGGAAATCTCTTTTGCGTAAATATACCACTAGTTCATCAAATGTTTTGTCGCCCATTCTTGTAAGAATGCCACTGTCAATTTTACCGTCAACTGAATATTGCTGAATTTCATTTAATGTCTTTCGAAAATCAGGAAAGTTTTGTTGAACAACCTGGGCAACTACTTTTTTATCATAGTCAATACCTTCAGCATCTAGTATTTCCGTGACTCTTTTGAAGAATTGACCTGCCAATTTTGGCTTTTCGGCCTTTTCTATCTGAAAATCAACAGTTGTACACCTTGATCTTAGTGGCTTTATAATTTTATTTTTAAAATTGCACGTAAGAATAAATCCGCAATTATTGGAATATTCCTCCATAAAATTTCTGAGAGCAGGTTGTACGTGGTTTGGACTTAACCCGTCAGCCTCATCTAAAATTACATATTTTCGACCACCAGCAAGAGAAACAGAGGAAGCAAAATCCCTAATTTGGGTTCGTAGTGTGTCAATATTTGCCGATAATGAACCGTTTAATATAATGGAATCAGCCCCTAGTTCCTTTACGAGTGCTAATGCTATTGTCGTTTTACCTACACCCGCATTTCCTGAGAATATAAAATGTGGTAAATTACCCTTTTCTACAAATTTTTTCAATGTTTTTTTTATATCTTGTGGTAAGATAACATCTTCAATAATTTGTGGCCTGTACTTTTGTACCCAAAGAAATTCGTCTGGTTTGTGTAACATAATATTATTTTTTACTGAGATTAATATAGAATAAGGGCACCTCAAGGCACCCTATATTTTTTAGCCGAATGTTGAAGTGCTTTCCAGAGCAACCCAATACAATACCTTACCAGAATCTGCGGAAAATTTAGAGATTTTTGAAGCGGACAGTTCCACATCGTAGTCATACACTAAAAATTTAAAAGAGTCAACCTTAAAAATAGCACTGAATACTTTATCCGTAGGTGCCAGTTCAACCTCAGAAACATTTGATGTTGGATCTTTTTCGGAAAAGGCCTTCAATGTAATTTTAGTACCATCGCCCTCAAATGCTAAATTAGGTAATTGCATGATAGATGCAGCCCTAAGAACCTTTTCTAGATCAGTATTTAGCAATTTGAATGATGCTTCGATACTGGGCAGTTTTATTTGAGATGAAGGTGGTTGAATAATCTGTGACGGTTCCGCATAAGTATACTTGATGGAATTTTTACCACCTTTAATAGTCATATATGTTTCACTGAAATCTATATTCGAGTCTTCGGTTAAGGATAAAACCCCAAGAAATTTAGACAAATCATAGATACCAAATTCGTTATCAAATTCCTCTTCTACTTCAACAGAAGATAGAATGTTTTTTGCTGGGGTTACTGTTGATAGTACGTTTCCATTTTTTACCACTAATGAAGGATTTATAGTGGAAAAATTCTTTAGTACTTCGATTGTTCTTTTTGAGATATACATAATTAAGCTTAGTTATTTTTCATTTGTGGTTCATAGTCTTGCTGAATTCCAGTAAGACTAGTGTTTTTTAATTGTGATAAAGACCTTATATCAGATTCAAATACATAAGTACCAACGTGGTTTAGTTTAATCCATGGTGCCAGGTATACTTTAAATCCAATTTTTCTAGCATATTGACAAAACATATAGTCCTCCGAAAGGTACCTTCGGGATTCTGGATCTATAATTGTATCAAAAAATGCTGTAATTTCCTTAGAACCATTCCAGTTTTTTGTTCGAGGATGGTCAGGTTTGTACTTAAGTTCTGGATATTTCTTAGAATATTCTTCAAATACATTTCTACGAATACATAAAAAACCAGTACCTAATTCAGAAACCTCTGTCGGTTCTGTGACATCAAACGATTTATCTTCTATGGTATTAAAAACAAGGTCACCACTAAAATTACACAATAAATTTGGGTTCTCCAAATCTAATTGCTTAGCAGCTGTATATACTTTATCCCATGCAATTTGTTTTTTAGGATAGGTACCGCCAATTATATCCTTATCTAACGCAACAAGAGCGAGAACATCTTTAGCATCAAATTGTATATCAGCATCTATGAATATTAGATGAGTAGCATCGCTGACCAAAAAAGAATCCACTAAGTAATTTCTGGCACGAGTTACTAAAGATTCATTAAACAGGAAATTATATGTAATCTTTATTCCGTGAGCATCGCAAAGTTGCGTAAGTTCAATGATAGATTTAACGTAAAGACCATTAGCATTACCACCATACATAGGTGTTGCTATCATTAGTTTTTGTTTTCTAAGTTCGGAAACTTTTACTTCTAGTTTCATGCTAGGTTTATTTTTTCATCGGTTCGCATTTCATTTATAAAATCTTCCATTCTTTTTTTATACCTTTTTTCATTCATTAGTCTTTTACTTTTTCCTCTACGTAATTCCGATGCTGAAACGTTAGAACCGAAAAATAATCCATCGAGTGTTTGGATTAGCTGAGAAAGAATAATAGCGTTTTTTTCATAGAATACTTCTGTGTGTGTAGTGGTATCTTCTTTGGTTTGGTATTTTACTGTTATCGTTTGTGGGCGATATACCGATAATTGTAGGTAAGGATGATTCAAAGATGATTCCTTTTGGTACTGAAGTTTTTCACTAACAGCAACTATTTCAGGATTAATCATGTGAGTAAATTGGTTTGTTTTTTGGTCTAAATAGACCAGAACTGATTTATCCGAATCTGTACCCTCAAATTGATTTGCTGCAGCGCCTAATGTATTGTATATTTTACACGTCCGTATCATAGAAGATATAAGACCTTCTAATTCCAATTCTGTGTGATTTTCTAATCTAGGAACGGGTATCAACAAATTAGGATCAGTTTCTATTCTTATTAGTAATTCCTCATTGCCTTCGGAAATTAAATTATCATCAAGTGTCAAGTCTTCCATAGTAATTACGTTTTTTTATTGTTTATGTAGAATAATAATATAATCATTTTTTACCGAGAGTGCAAATATTTGCTGAACTATTTTTAGTCACATACTACAGAGTAGTTTCCCTTTTTTTCAAATTTTATCGTATTTTCAAACTTATCGGTAAGTAGGTCTCCTTTATGTGATATTAAGAAAATATTGCCTTCTAGTGAGTTTAGTAATTTCATTACATCTTCCACTCCAGCATCATCTAAAGATGAATCGAATACCTCGTCTAGAAGAAGTAAATTTGTTTTTACCGAATTTTTTAGTCTAGCAACAGTTCTCCAAGTTAAAAGTAAGGATAAATCAATTCTCATTTTTTCCCCTTCAGAAAATGAAGCGTATGAAAACTTATCCCTATAACGAGATCTTATGGTCTCATTAAAATTTTCATCTAGCTCAAATTCAACAAAAAAGTCCATATTGGATAGGTATTTGTTTACTAATGTGTTCAACATGGGAACATATTTCTGGATAATTTTAGTCTTTATACCACCATCTTTAAGAATATCAGCTGCTACTAAAAATAATTGACTTTTTTCTTTTAGTTCAATCAATTCCTTTTCCTTTATTTCTAAGTCCGCAATTATAGCAGCCAACTCGCCACGTTCGTCTATTGTGTCTGTATCTGTATTTTGAAGGTTTTTTAATTTTACCATCAATTTTTTGATATAAGAAGCAGAGGTTTTTAATTCACCCATAAGTGACTGTACATTTGATGCGAAATCAGTCATTATTTTTAGCTGTACTTTTATATCAGAAAGTTTCTCATTGTGTTTAGCTACTTCTTTTGTCTTGAGTTTTATTGTGTCTAGTAAATTAGAATCCTTTTCCCTTGCGGTTAATATAATACCTTCTTTGTGTTCGGTGTTTATATGTTGCTCACAAGTTGGACAATGTTCTTCGGTCTCGAAAAATTTTATGGTTTTTTGTAATTCTTTTCTATTGGTTTCTAGTGAATTTATATTCTTTTCTACTTTTCTTTTTATTAAATTCTCATCGTCAAATTCAGAATTAAAATGCTGAAATGATAAAATCTCATCATTGAGTACATCTATTTTTGCTTTGGTGTGTAATCCTTTTACTTTAATTTGGTCAATTTCGGCCATCAATTCGGTTATCTGACCTTCATTTGTTTGGTTTATTTTTGCAATCAGTCTCTTTATTCCTTCTGCTTTGTTCGACAGAATCAACATAGTCTGATTCATATCCTTATAAGTTGATTTAGCGTCAGTAAGTCTTGATTTTAGAAGTATGTTCATTACACTAAAAACCTTTAAATCCAATAACTCTTCTATTATTTCTCTACGCTCATTGGCTTTTAATTGCATGAATGGAATAAATGATGCACTACCAAGAACAAGAATTTGCTTAAATGATTTATAGTTAAAATTTAAAATTTGCTTTTCAAGTATTTCTTGATAATCCCGGCTGTCACCGTTTTGATTTAATAATGTATCATCCTTATAAACTTCAAAAATTGAGGGCTTTATACCTCTTTTTACCGTATATGAGTGAGAATTTATAGTAAAATCTATTTCTGCCAAGCAATCTTTTTCATTTATTGAATTGATTAACTGAGGTTTTCTTATATCTCTATACGGCTTATTGAATAGTGCAAAAGATATAGCATCTGTTATCGTAGATTTACCTGAACCATTGCTACCTACTATCAGATTCGTATTAAACTTATCTAATCTAATCGTTGTAAAATTATTTCCTGTAGATAAGAAATTTTTATAACGTATTTCTCTGAATGTTATCACTCGGCATTATAGTTTAAGGATTCAAAATAAAGTTCTTTAAAAATATCTTTTAATTCTTCTGCTTTGTCTACCTTTATAGTATCTAGGTGTGTATTAAGCATAGTTAAGGTATCATCTCCTTCATCTATAAGATCTTCGTCTGATACTAGATTTATATTTTTGTGATCTTCGACTACTTGTATTTTTATAGGATTCGCGGCTTCAATTTTTTCTATAAATTTATCAAAGTAGTATGCGTTATTTTTTTCTTGAAGAATTATTTTTATATACTTGTTTTTATACTTATCAGCATTAAAATCAAGTAAATCAATCAATTCCTTATCTGTGTCATCATACCAAACTTTTATGAATAATCGTTCCTCATTCCTAAAAAACTCTAATGTTTCCTTTTCTGTATCATAGACATGAAAACCTCTGGGATCATCATAGTCACTCCAAGTCATTTCGTAAGGTGCACCAAGATATTTAATGTTCCTTTGTTGTGATTTATGATGGAAATGTCCAGACCAGACTTCATTGAATTTACTAAAAATTTTCTCGTCTTCGCCATGGGAACATACAGCACCTTTATACATCTCAAAGCCTTCAAACTCTAGATGACCGCAAACTACACTGAGAACATCTTGTTTTTTTAAAAAGGTTTTTATTTGTTCTCTATTATTATCGTTTACCCAAGGAATAAAAATGAAACTACTTGAACCATAGTTAAGTACTTTGGGCTCGTGTATTATATCAATTAAATCAGATTGTGGAAGTAATTCAGTGAGGGCATTAATCTCATTCGTATTCTTATAATAAACATCATGGTTTCCTGGAATTATGTGTACTTTTATATTGTTTTCTAAAATAGGATTAACGAATATTCGTTTCATTCTGTTAGATGTGTGGAAATTAACGAACTTTCGTCTATCAACTAAATCGCCTAAATGAAATATAGTTTTTATTTTTTCCTGTTTTATTATAGGAAAAAAAGTATTTTCGAAAAAGGAAGCTTGATAGTCAAGCATAAAATTTGTGTCGCCTCGGACACCGAAATGAGTATCAGTTACTATCGCTATTTTCATGTATATAAATTGCCAATGGATTGTTAGGTTTTATATTTTTTTTCTTTGATGTAAAGTTACGTTCTTCAAATTTTTCTACAAAATCATTCATACCTGTAAGAAAAGTTCCTTCACCTTCAGATTCTCCACGCATTTTTTCATATTCAGGATTATTGGAAAGTTCTATTGAAAGTTTTTCCTGCATTTTTATCTGAATGTATAATTTTTTCTTTTCCTTTTCTATTCTCCTTAGGAATGCAAAATAGATAATCTGTGTAAAGTATGCGAAAGGATTGCTTGATTTTTCGGGATCAAATTTATGCACATAAACCAAGCAATTTTCTATACCATCATAAATCATTTCTTCTTTAAAATCATATCCAGAGAAATTAGGTTTTTTTGCTAAATTTGTAGCAATACTCAAGACGCACTCACCTACATACTCAGGTATTCTTATAGTTGGTTTCTTGATACCATCATTTATTTGTTTAAAGTATCCGATATGATATTCAGTCAAAACTTCAAGAAATTTCTTGTTATTGACGTAGTGGTTTTTTTTGTTTTTTGCCATGAGTTTAATTAGTTATTACATAATATAATAAAAAATATAGGCAAAGTCAACTTTCTATTGATATATTTTAGTAGGTATAAACCATCAAGAACTAACAGTATTCAAGGGAACCATTAGTTTTACAACCTTTTACATTAGTTTTACAACCTTTTACCATAAAAAATTTGTGATTTATAAAAAAAGTTTTTATATTGTGAGTGAAACGAACAATTCTTTTGAACACTTATATAACTAATGTCCTTAATGAACCTTAGGATATGAAATGTACTCAATGATATAAATGAATATTAGGATAGGAAATGAACCTGGATGATAATGACCATCAATGCAGTTTGGTTAGATATATAAATCCATTCATTAGGTATAAACCATCAAGAACTAACAGTATTCAAGGGAACCATTAGTTTTACAACCTTTTACATTATTTTTACAACCTTTTACCATAAAAAATTTGCGGAACATAAAAAAAGTTTTTATATTGTGAGTGAAACGAACAATTCTTTTGAACACTTATATAACTAATGTACTCAATGATATAAATGAATATTAGGATAGGAAATGTACTCAATGATATAAATGAATATTAGGATAGGAAATGAACCTGGATGATAATGACCATCAATGCAGTTTGGTTAGATACCTAGATCGTTCATCCACTTATCCAACACCTTGTTTTTGTTCTTATCCAATTTTCCGTTATTCTTAAGTTTCTCAATATCTACAAGAATCTCATTTTCTATTTCTTGTTCATTGTAAATAGCCAGTAATCTAGAATATAAGTCAGATGCTCTCTTTGTGGGTAGTGTCATAGCAACAATTGAATTTTTCATCAATACAACAGACTCGTTATCTCCATGGGTCATATAAGGCATTAGGAATAACTTTGGACTATATTCCCTTTTTCTGTAATTATTGCCTTCTATTTCTATCTCCTCAATATCATCATCATCAGCCATGTCGTCAAAGAAATCTTCATCTAAAATTATTTCCATAGGATTATTTAGATAGACAAAGGGATCAGCTGGTTCCGCCGAAAAAGTTATAGTACTGATAAGTTCTTCGCCGCTTATAAGACGGATAATGTTTGCTTTACTTTTCGCTTTTCTTTTCATATAATTCCTGTATTTTTTGAAAATCTATAGATCTATGTGAATAGTTAAAACCATCATTAATATATATTTTCAGCCTCTCAACGCCATGCTCGAAAAGGTAATTTTTTCTCGATTCCGTAGATAAATCATCCACAATATCATACAACGTAGCTTCTAATTTTGTTTCAGTTTTACGAAGTACTCTACCTATAGATTGCAAGACCCTAATCATTGACTTGGAGGGACTTACGAACACTATATTATGCAAATTTTTGTAATTGATACCGGTTGATACAGTTCCGTAAGAACCTATGATTATGTTATTATCTGACTTTTCTATCAATCGTCTAATTTCTTCTCTATCATCAGCACCAACTGATCCTGATATAAAATGTGTTTTATGATTTTTTGCCTTTTCTTTAAATAATTCGTTAAGAGGTATTCCGTGCTTTTCAACATAATTATATATTACAAGTGTATTGCCTTTTAATCTAGTAACAAGGTCAAGAATAAACATATTTCTGTATGGGTTTCTAACAACCCAGTCAATTTCTTCCTGATAGGTTTTTCTTACATTTGCTTTCTTGTCGCTATCAGAATAGTTTAAAGCAATAACATCTACTTTAAAACCCGCAAGAAACCCTTCTTTTATGAGTGTCTTAGTTTTGGTAACTTTATATATAGAACCAAGAAGTCCTGTTATAACCAATGGATGCGCTGAAGATCCTCGTTCGTCAATAGTTCCTGTTGTACCGAACCTTATAGGGCAATATTTCATTTTTTCTAAAATAGAAGACAAAGACTTAGCTTTCGTCAAATGGGCTTCATCTATTACAACCATACCAAAATCAGCAAAAAATTCCTCTTTTTGTCTGAAAATTGCTTGCCAGGTAGATATAGTTATTTTTTTCTCTGTTGGTTTTTTAGAACCTTCATATATCTTATGAATATGTTCTTCATGATTCCAATCAGTAGAATTTACTGAATAATCTTTAAAATCTCCATGTAACTGAGAAACCAGTGATGTAGTAGGCACCACTATTAATGTTTTTACATCGAACCATCTCGCAAGTATGTAAATCATTAATGACTTACCAGAACCTGTAGGCGAAACCAACACCGACCTTTGCATCTGAATGCCTTGATGTATTGCATCTAACTGATAATTTCTAACTTCAAATGGTAAACTTAGGGTTTTTATAAATTCAGTTAAAACCTCTAAGTCTATCTTCTTGGGCATTCTTACACTAGGACCCAGCATTATATTATAATCATTTTCCTTCGCAAATTGTATAACTTTAGAAAGTAGTCCTGCATACAATGTTCTATCTTTAGCATTAAATAGGTGTATATTACCGTCCCACATTTTATTCTTGAAGGCTGGCATAAACTGATAACCTGGCACTAAAAAAGAAAAATGTTGCCAGAGTTCTTTAATGATATACCTTTCAGCATGAATCTGAATATATACATCATTAATTTGTGTTATCTCAAGCACCTGAGATATATTTTTTGTATTCAATCGCATTTTTTATAGACCATGTTCTTTGTCTGATTGCATCCATATAATTACGGATTAATTCTATTTTTTTTATCTGGTAATCATTTTTCATTTTTATTTTTTGTATCTCTTCATCAGAATCTAGATACCTGGAAATATCGCTGTTTGACAACTTGTCAAGAAACTGTGATAACCCTCTTTCTTTCAACTCTGTTTTACCTAATTTTCCGCGGAAATATTCAATTTTGAATCTAGTTTCAACCGCCAATTCTTGCTTATGTTTTAACAGTAATAATTCTTCCTGGTTTAAAATTGTGGACCATTTTTGCATCAATGAAACACTTTTTAGAGACTCTTCGTCTAATAGGGTTTCGTCAATTTTTAAATCTATTTTACCTTCTTCAATAATATCATTTAACTTCATTATATTACATTTTTTATTTCATATTTAGTGTACCTAAAAGCAGCGGTGGCTGTTATTGTTTCCTCATCTGTACTTTGTGTAGTAAATGCTAATTCAGATATGTTCATAGGAAATAGGTTTTCGAATGTTATCTGATACTTAGGAATGTACTTGTTATTCATTATGGTTAATGTTGCATCTGAAGCATAATTCCTATCGTAGTCTCCAAAGTCTTTATGTGGTGCTATAGATTTAATCCAGTTGTAAACTTCCATCCAAGATTTAAGATCTTCATCGACCACAAAAGTAACATCAAATAAATCATAATCAAGTAAACCACCTGGACGGGGAATCGGATTAAATGCTGTGGGCTGTTGTTCTTCTGTCATAGATAATGCAGGTATGCTCACAGATTGTGCAAAATATGATGTAGTTGGTATTTTCGTAATATCCAATTTAAACCTATTAACAGATAGGTAATTAATATTAGCTGGAGTAGACATATGGCTTCTGGTTTATTTATTTGTATTTATTTGTATTTATGAATTTATTAGTAGAGATTATTGGTCAGTATAAACTAAAAAATCCGAGACGAATCTCGGATTTTAAAGAAGTTTTTTGTAAGTTTAAAGTATGTTAGTTACTTTAGCCTTACGGTAATATACGTTAGAATCCGCAGTAAGTGCAGAAGTAACAGCACCAGATCCAGCAGAAAATGGATTTCCAACCATTCCGTATCTAGTCTTGAAACCTACTTTAGGCTGGAAGCTATTCTCGTTAATTGCACGAACCATTTGTAGCGGTACGTATGGGCAATAAAAAATACCAGCATCAAATGCAGAAGTACCTTTATAACCAAGGCAATAAAAGTCAGTTCCTGTATTCATGTAAGGATCTATGAATACCTTCATTCTTCCACCACCGATTGTACCGGCAAAAGTAGAAGCATTTTCGTCACTAACTAAAGATGCTTGAAGTGCAGGTGCATGATCTAAAACGCCAGCCATTGCAAGTGCAGAAGCAACATCAGCAGAACAGATAAGAATATTACCTTTCCCTCTACGAGTACGCTTCGAAATTGCATTAGCATCTTTCTCGATTTGGAAATGTAATCCTTTGAAACGTTCTGCAGCCCAACGGCCATCAGCATCAGCAGTAAGGTCAAACGTACCATCAGCAGTTGTTCCTTGAGCACCAAATTCGGCAACTCTATATACTGTACGTAAAGTTTCACGATTAATTTCAGCAAGAATCTCATTAGCTAAGATACTTGATAATTCTTGTTCAGCATCTAGACCGTGAACGGCTTTAAGATCTTGCGCAAGTTCAATTGTGTATTCCGCTTTCAACTGACGTGTTTTTGCTTCAACCGCAACTTTCTCGATTGTGAAACCCATTTCAGGAAACGCAGAAGATGCTTCAGCGGTTTCGGTAGCAATACCAGTACCAGAAGTCATTGTAGCAGTGTTAGCAAAATCAATAGGATTGATTTGGCTACCAGTTCCAGAGAATGCTGAATTAACTTCATCGAAGAAAGTTTCAGCAACACTAGCATCAGTACTATTAGCATATTGTGACTTCATCGCAAAGATTAATCCAGTAGGACCACTCATTGGTTGAACGCCAGCAATATCATAAGCCATCAAATTAGGTAAACTTCTTCTTACTAAGTTAATTAGAATAGGATCGTATCCCTGGACATTACCAGAGGAAGCATTAGGGCCGCCAAGATTGCCAGAAATGTTAGTAGTTTCATTAAGCAAAGAAGCTTGCTCTTGGAAAGCTCTTTCCTGATTTTCTAAAAGAACGGCAGTAACTGCTCTTTTATATTGATCTTTAATAGGGTTCACGCCATCAGCGTCTAAGACAGGTGCCCATTTTTCTTGTAGATGTTTATCAAGCTGCATTTATTGCTCCGTTGATTGTTTTATTAGTTATTAATTTTAAATTTATTTATGGCTTGTACATATTTAGACATATTGTCTGATAATGTATATTTTTTATTTGTAATTTCAGTATCTTCGTTTAGAGTAGTAATACCACGATTTAGAAATGATTCTTTCAAAGTCTTCAATTTTTCTGTGTATTCTTCTTTATTATCGAAAGATATATCTTCAGATATTAATCTTAGACGTTCTCTGTCAATTTCAGTTAAATCTTTAGAAAGAGATTCAAAGATATTGTTATTTTCTAAATCTGTTTTATTTTTCTTGAGCTCAATGTTCTCATTGATTAATGTATCAAGTCTTTCTTTTAGCACAGAAACTTCGCTTTGTGCGCTTTCATATAGGTCTGCTTTATCTTCTGGAACTGTTATGTTATTTTCGGTAAAAAGAGTTTTCATACCGCCAATTAAACTTTCAGCCATTTCTACTTTAAGACCCGTTTCGATAGCAACAGCATTTTCGGCCATCCAATTTTCTACTACATAGTCAATATACTTATCAGTTTTTTCCGATAATTCTTGAACAACGTAATCTTTATAATCTATACTTTTTTGCGTTAATTCTTCATTGATAGATTCTACATATAAAATTGCAGCTTCTTCAAGTTCATTAGTTTTTTCGATAATCATAGCTTCAATTATGGTAGATGCTTTTGATTTGAAAGTCTCTGTTAAAGTTTCGCCTTCGAAGATAGAACTTAATGATTCTTTGATGTTCTTTTTGTATTTCTTTTCTACTACATCTTTTTTATCATCGTCATCATCGTCATCGTCTTCTTCGTCGTCTTCGTCGTCATCGTCTTCATCTTTTTCGACTAGACCTTCTTTTCTTTTCTTAGCATCAAGTGCGTCTTTAAACTTTTTAGGTTTATCGAGTTCCTTTTCTTCCTGTAAATGTTTGTTATTGATAGACATATAATAACCTAATATTTAGTTGTTTTGATTTATTTATATAATTTGATTTTTTCAAATGTTTTTTAGATACTTTTAATGAAAGATTCAAAAATTTCTAGTTGTTTGCTCATAGTAAGACCAATTACTGTTTTTGATTCCTTTTCAATTTTCCTTTTAGTTTCTTCTAATTTTTGAACTAATAGTCCATTGTGAAATTCAAAATCAACACCTTCCATAATACCTTGAACAAAAGCGCTAGGTGCCGATGGATCAGAAACAATATCAGCAGCTGTTGCTAATATAAAATCGGATTGGACAATTTTTTTCCCTTGCGATTCTTTTAATGTACCTAAACCTCTAGAAGAAACACCAAGCAAAGCACCTTCATCCATAAGATTCTTTACAATTTTTCCCATAGGTGTGTCAAGTATTTTGGCTTTACCTACATAATCATTTCCCTCTTTGACCAATTCCTTAATCATGTGAGAAACCCTATCTAAATTAATAGAAGGACCTGAAGGATGGTCAAGTTCACCAAATGCTCTATTTTTACCTATATAGGCTTCTGTGTAGGTTTTAACACCTTTTTCCATTACTTCTGATGGATAGATTCTTCCGTTTCTATTTGTAATTTCAGCCTGAAGAAAAACCCCCTTTATGTAATAGTCCTTCTTAGCATCACCTTCAATAATGAATTCTACAGATTCATTTACTTCCGACATTAATTTCATCCGTCAAACCCCAGCATTTTACGTTTTCTAAGTGTTTTTTTCCTTTTTCTATCTGATCTGTTTAATTTGGCCTTTCTTTTTCTAGCACCTCTTTTCTGAGAAAGGGCTCTTACTCTACGCTCGGTAGACTTCATAAATTCAGCTTTGCCTTTTCTAATCTTGAACTTTTTATCTGTACTAACTACCTTACGGCGCTGAACTTTGCCGCCACGAATTCTGTTGGTACGTTTCCAACGTGTTTCGTTTAATTCAAGAAATTGTGAGACCGAAAGCATTATTCTTCGGTATTATCAGAAAAAGCAACAGCACGATAATCAGCAACATATTCAGCTGCTCTTTTAGTAATTTTATTATTGAGCTCTTGTGTAAATTCGGAAATTTCATCCGTTTTTAATAAATCAATCATTTCTTTGGTATTCATGTATATCCTTCAATTGTTTTTATTTATATTAATTAAAAATCTATCAGATTTGGTTTTCTTCATCTTCTAAGAAATTATCTAAGTCCATATCAAGCAACCTATCATTGCTATAGGAACTTTGTTCTTCTTTTAGATTAAACTTGGTATTTTCTTCGAAATTATCTTGAGTTCCTATGCCATCTTTTTCTTCAGTCTTCATTTCTTTTTTCATCTTCTCAATTTCTAAATCATCTAAACGTAGTATATTTTTATATACCCAGTTTTTAGAAAAATATAAACCAACATATTGGTTTACATCTCCCAGCATGCTAAGACGGTCCTTTAATACTTCATTTTTCTTTAATTCACTAAAGTTATTATCAAGTTCAAACTCATACCTGATGCTATTTCTAAGTTCTTTCCAATCATCCCTCGACAGAATCCCTTTGAGAACTAGTTGGGTCATTAGAAAATCGTCGAATAAGCTAACAAACTTATTTCTCAGGCGATTAACAAACCTATTAAATTTAGTTTCGTCCCGTGTTATTTCAGTAGCACTACCTAAGGAAAATGATGAGTCTGATTCTAATCTAGAAACGGGTACATGAAGGGATTTATATAATTTCTTTTGGAAATATTTAACATCTTCTAATTCTCCTAAATTAGCCCCAGATGGTAACGTTTGTACTTCTGTTCCCTTACCGCCTTCACGTCTAGGCATCCAGTAATCTTCTAGCATGCTCATGTGTCTTTTCTCGTCCTTCAATTCCCCAGTAGAAGAATCATAGACCAGTTTAGATTTATATCTAGACATTAACTGATTTAAGTATTGTTCCGCTTTTGCCTTTGGTAAATTACCAACATCAACATAAAAAATTCTTCTTTCCGGCGCTCTTGCTATTCGATATATAACAACAGAATCTTCTAACATCTTTAATTGATTCAGTGGCTTAATAGCTTTATGTAGGAACGAATAAACAAGTCTATTATCAATAGATCTTAAACCTGAAGTTACATGGGATATTGAATCAACAGACATTTTTAAAAGTTTATCAGCACCACCCGATTTAACTTGATTTGATGATTTATCTGATACTAGACCTGATGGGTTATATAGAAAATATTCGGAAATGTCTGTAATTATTTCAGCACCATCATCTCCTTTGCCTTTTGTTACTTCACGAACTTTCTTTATTTTTCTAGGATCTATTAATGTAAATGAAGTTATACCTTTTTTTGGATTGGTAGTATCTATTTTTTTCTCATAATATAACCTACCATCTACATACCATTGTCGGAACATATCGTAGGCATTAAAGTTAAATCCTATCATATTCACGATATTTTCAAACTCTTCCGCAATTTTTTTCTTTATAGCATCAGAGGCTTTTACATCATCTACATTTATATCAATTATTTTTGTTCCCTGGTCAACACTTATCGCTTCATTGACAATCTCATCTACTGCTATCTCACATTCTGGTTCTTGTGCTATTTGTCTATACCTTGTTACTAGCGCTATTTCGTCTCTTTGACTATCAAGACCTTGTGTTATGTCATAGTAGGAACCTTGGACACCGCCACCTACTACGTTCATAGCACCATCATCAAATTCTTTTTCTATAAAGGACCTTTGATTTTTTATCTCATCCCTTTCCTTTTTTGATGACTTTATCGTAAAACCGAATAAACTTGCCATATATTAATATCTCTTTAATTGTGTTTTATTACGTATATTTATACAAGTTAATCTAAACTAAAAAATCCAAGAATAAATCTTGGATTCTATAGTTAGAACTGAAATTACGTAGTCGTATTTGAAGTCCAGTAATCGAGTGAGAATGTAACATCAAACAACTCAACCTGAGAATTTGATTCCCAATCAACCGGTATTTCTGCTATATTTGTAGGAAATACATTAACCATAGAGTATGATTTTATCACATCTCCAGATTTGCTGTACTGTTCTATAACGGCATCAGCTACATACGAAGCTGGATTAGAATCTGCAGCCCCACGTTTTGATCCGCCTGCTGAGTGTCTAGCAATACCATCTGACCATCGCTCAAAAGCATCTCTAATTAGAAAGTCTTCATCGTTAATGATGCTTACCGTCCAATCTTCGAATGTTCTGTCACCTGCAAATTTAACCTGACGCCCAAAATATGGAACTATTAAAGGTTCAATAACAGATGAAGGTAATGAAGTTGCTTTACATAAGAAACTCATTTTTTCCGTAGGGAAATTTACATATCCTGGGGCTGGCAACGTAACCTTAAAAAGATTAGGACGAGCACCTCCGCCAGGCATTTGCGATCTAAACGCACTAATATCAAAAGCCATATTATTTACTCCTTTTTTATTTTTAAGTTATGCGCCAACAATTTCAGAAAATTCAACGCCACTACGAACAGCAACAAAATTCAAATTAATGAAATTTATTGAACGGTTTGGCTTGACGTAAATATCTCCAACAAAACTGTTAGTGTCTATTACTTGTGGTGTGTTATTTGTGCTGTCACAAACAACCGAAAAATCAGTTACACCTCTTCTACCTTGAACCTCTCTTAGGAATGGTTCAACTGAATTTCTAAATTGGGCTCTAGTAAATTCGTCATTAAATTCAAATAATAAGAATTTAGCCGCAGTAGAAATTGCTTTTTGTAAAACAATAAACAGTCTACGAACATTAATTCTATCGAATGCTGATGGTTTACTTTGAAGAGTTTTATCTCCATAAAGTATTGTACCTTGACCAGGAAATGAAACCACAGGATTAATTCCAACCTTATAAATAAGATCTCTTTCTGCTTGTTTCGGGTTCCATGCTAAACGTATTGAATTTAAAATACCGCCACGAGTAAATCCAGCAGGAGAATACCAAGCATCTTGAGTAGCATCTGTTCGCACAACAAGACCAGCAATATCAGCATTAAGTGGGACCCATACGTTAGTATCGTTATACTTGTCGTACATTAGTTTCCAACCTGAATCCATTACTGCATAAGAAGTATCTCTTGATACCAAGGTCTTAAATGCAAGTACATTAGTTATAGAATCAGCCCCAGCATTTACAACATCTGCTATTCTAGGAGATACGAATGCCATACAATCTTTACGAGCAACAGCAGTATCAATAACTTTTTGAGCTAATACTTCATCTCCAGCGCCTGCAAATATCAAAGAGACATCGACATCTTCTGGCGACAAGAAAAGGTCATACCCTGCAGTTTTAGGAACATCTGAGTTTCCAGAAACACCACCCGTAAGGGTTGTCTCAACAGAATCGGTAAGTGAAGTAAATGCAATTCCTGAAGCAGCTGTTCCCCAATTTGTTCCGTCTGAATGATGGTCGCCAAACCATAAATATCTAGACTGACTGTTTATTACATTTTTGTAATAATTGTTAGCACCAGAAGAACTTTTAGCATCCGAAGCTTTAGACAAACCTTCAAATACTTCTAGAACTGTTCCTGCAGTTCCTGAAATTGCACCAGCAGCATCTATAACTGCAACATGAATTTCATCATTGGACCCGCCACGTTCTGCTACATAGTCAGAAGTACCAGGTGTTGCTTGGAATAAAGAACTATATGTTGCAGTACCAAAATATGTTGCCGCTTCATAAGCAGCAGTATTACTTGCTAGGGAATCAATAGCAACAACTCTAAGTGAATTACCTAGAACTCCTGGATACTTTGCTAACCATTCGTCTGTTAATGTTAATGTATCGTAATTGTCTCTGTTTTTTACTAGAACAGCAGTACCACTTGTGGTAGCATTAATTGCTGTACTATTTGCTGCACGTACTACAAAAAGTGCATTACCGTAGGCCAAGAAACTACTTGCAGTTAAAAAATCCACTGCTGTATCGCTTTTTGGCTCACCAAATCGAGCTTCAAGAGTTTTTTCTGAATCAACTAGTACACGTTCCTCTAAAGGTCCCCACTCAAAAGCGCCAACAAAGGCACCTGTAGTAGACGATACCGTAGGTATAACGTTCGTTAAGTCGACTTCTGAAACATTAACTCCAGGACTAACTAAAAATCCCATGTGCTTCTCCGTTTTTTGTTTTAATTATAATAAGTTTGTTCTTTTATATATGAACATATTATCGTTTTGATTTATTTATAAAAATTAGGTTCTGTATAAATCTACCAATTATTCAAACTTAGTTCCCATTTTTTATTTGGCGTCCAGTGGTCACCGTCGGCTGAAACGAAACTTTCATCTTCTTCTACTACATCAATGAAACCAAAAAACATGGAATCTTCATTTCTACCATCAGCATCCGATGTTTCTTCCTTAAGTTCTTCTTGAATTTCCTTTCTAATATTTATATCAGTCAATTCTTTTAAATACCTTTGGTCAATCATCCATCCAAAAATAACTAGACATATAGCATAATCATCGTGCTTTCCTTCGTCAGCAGCATAAGAACCACCGGAATGGACAAAGGTAGTTAATTCTTCTAATATATTAAAATCATTTATAATAAGTTTATCTTGTTCGATTAACATTTTTAAATTAGAACAACCTAATTTTTTTACTGGTTGTGTCATTCTAAGACCGTTTGCTGAATTTTTAGCAAAACCACCTGATATTGTTTGGCCTACTCTTCCCATATAAGCAATACTTAAAATATTATCATAGCCTAAGTCGTTTTTTATAATATCAGCAACTTGCGCCCCAATGTCATTTATTTCCACCAACATACTGGCTTTATTGTAATAAATGGCTGCATTTCTAACGAATGTAGTAAAATGAATGGGTTGAATCAGATTATTTCTATATAATGCCACAACTCTGTACGGGGTTTCTGAAATGTCAATAATTATAAACGCAGAATAGTCACCGCCAACACCACGAGAAGTGTCTACCATCATAACATACTTATTACCGAGTTTTGGTTTTTCGTAAATCGTTACATCATTTTGAACCAGTAATGGTTCTACATATCTCAGCGTGTTTAATTTAGAACCAGATATAAGTGTATTACTTGAACCAAGAAATTTTCCTTCAAATTCTTGGTTCCACGCAGTTTGTCCTATATTTCTTATTTGTTGTTTTTTCCATGTTAAATCTCGGCCAGGTACTTCATTCCAGTTTATGTCTATGTTGGCATAGTCTGATCTTTCGTCAACAGAATCCATCCAGCTTTTATAGAAATGATTCATACCGTTAGGTGTTGATACTATAATAACTTTGGATTTTTTACCTGATGAGATGGTTGGATATACAGATCTCATAAAATCTTCTGCTATGTTTGTGGGAACAAAAGCAAACTCATCTAGTATAAGGTGGGTATAAGAACTACCACGAACCGCAGATGATGTAGTGGAAGATGCAATAACTTTAGAGCCATTTTCTAATTCAATTGAACCTTTATTCCATTCGGTAACTCCTTGTTGCATCCAAAGAGGTAAATTCTCGTAGGGATTTTTTATACGTTCCAGAATTTCACGGGCAAGAGAACCCTTATTAGCAAGTATGGCCACATTTTTTAACTCATGAAACAAAATTACCCACAAAACATAGGCTGCTACAGTAGTAGTTTTACCTGATTGCCTTGGTAACTTACATATAGTATACCTGTTTTCAGCAAAGGTCTTAACCATTTTTCGCTGATATGGGTACATATCGAAAGGTACTAGTCCTTCATCTATATTTATAATTTTTACATAATTTTTAGTAAAATATATAGGGTCCATAGAACATTTCTTGTACTCAATGATTTGTTCTTTTGTGAATGGTATATTTACATTGGCTCTTTTTAATTTTGGGTTACCTAAATAATGCTGAACTTGATAGTTTAAATCTACTGCCATTTTTATTTATCCAATTTTTTCATTTCTTGGGTGTTAAAAAACTCCTGAAGTTCTTTTGTCGAGCCAACAAAGATGTTATTACTTACATTATGTGTTTCAGATGTTTTAGCCGAGGAAGAACCACCTAGGCTCTCGTTTTTTAGTTGTTTTGTTTTCTTTTGTATGTCTAATAAATCTTTTGTTGAGTCATTTATGGTCTTCATCATTAATGCCATTACTTCATACATTCTAGGATGTTCAGTCTCGTCAGACAATTCAATCATTTTGGCAAGGGCATTTGAGCCTTTAGTAATAACGCTGCGTAAGTTATCTCTAGCAAAGACATAATCTTCATCAATCTCAATTTCTCTTAATTCTGCGGATGATTTATTGATCTCGTCTATAATTTCTACATTTTCGGTCGACATTATATCTAGTGCATTTTCAATTTTTTTTCCTATTATAGCCATTATAGTATTATTTCGTTAAAGCCAAATTCATCTTCTGTTAGTTCTATACTTGTGCTTATTTCATTATTAATAACAGAACCACTACCTATATTTGTGGTAATTTTTTCTATAGGTTTGGCAATTTTAGTAGGGCCAACAAAATAGCCTTTTAATGTAAAATCAAGTTCCCATTGGATTATTCTTTTATTCTCGAAGGTGCCTTCATAATCATCATTCATATTAATAGAATTAAGCTGAATAGGAATATCGAATTTAGTATCTAGATTTGGTATTAGATTTATGGTAGTTGAGAAACTTGGGGTAAAATATGGTAAAATTTGTTCTATAATCTGAGTGCCGTCTTCTACGTTTCTCACAAAAATATTTAAGGAAAATCCTATGTTATAAGGAGCCGCAGAAAATGAAGTATTAACAGAACTTGAGTTTATTCTTTTTTGTAACTTATTAATATTATTTAATTTCCGAGATGGGTCGTATTGATAAGATGAAATTTCGAAGCCCATTCTAGGAACTAAAATAGCAATTTCTTTCCTTAGATCTTGTTGTGCATTTAGTCTTTCGATAAATTTTTCTTTAGGCCCATAAGAAATTGGAACTAATGTAAGTTCCTTTATATCGTTGGAATTATCGTATTTTGCTACTCTAATTCCATTAAACAATGAACCAAAGATGGTAACATATTTTTTTATGGATTTGTGATAGAAGTGATTACCGAACATTAGTAGTTTCCTTCAGAAAAAGGATCATTTTCAGAAAAATCGAAAATGTCGTCTCCTTTACTTTGTATATTATCATTGAACATATCAGCATTATCTATATTTATATTTAATGAATTTCCTTCTGTTATTGTAATATTTACACTAGATGTAGCACCTAGAAGAATTTCATCGTCTAAGAACATACCAGATAGATCTATTAATTCGATAGTATCATCGGATAAATTAAAACTCTTCAATTTAGCCGTAGTACCTGAAGTCTGGCCAGTTACTGTTTCCCCGATTATAGGAGTTCCGTCTATTGCTGAATAATCCAATACTTTTGCTATAGAAAATTTAGTAGCAATATCATCTATTTCTTGGACCCCGGTATTAAACTGTTCACCACTGAATGTAAATTTCTCACATTGTAGGTCGTATGTCATTAATTTACCTGTTTGGTAGAAAACTTCTTCGTCTTCGACAAAAGTAACCTCGAATAATGCTTTAGTCATAGGAAAATAAACCAAATCCCCTTCTTTTGGTCTCATGAGAGTTTCGCCTACGAATGTTTCTTCCCACCTTTTTCTGGCTACTGTAAATGTTATATTATCCTGTATATTCAGGCCAAACCTGCTTAAAAATTCGCCTTGTCCTTCGTAGCCCTCAACATTTTTCACGTACATTTCTAAAGACCTAGCATTAGTAAAAGAACCAGCCTGGTCTGAGCCTAAAATATCTTCTGTATTTTCTATGCTTCTTCTTATAAAATATGTATCAACTCCATAAATCTGGATAGATTCTATTATTAAATTTTCTAATAAATCTTGGGTTGGTGTGTGTGTGTAATTTGAAAAATATTGATTTAGTGGCATAATTAACCTATAATATCTAGTATTAAACCAGCAGAAGAGTTATAAAGGTCTTCTTCTAGTTTTTGAATTTCTTCTTTTGCATCGCTAAGAATTGTGCTGCCGTCTAAAGTCATACCTCCAGGTAAAGTCATACCTCCAAACTTAGACAAATTTTCTCCCCACTGTCTTTTAATAAGTGAAGTTGTATAATCTCGGACAAAACGGTCACTATAGACATCAGCGTATGTTTCTGGGTCTATAATTCTATAACCCTCGAAAATTACTACATCTCCAACTGCATAATTAGACCAATCTGTGTCTAAATTAATTCTATTCATGTGTCTTTGAAAGCGTATAGGGATATTTTTACTAAACAAGTGCTCAGCTTCCGCAAGTTTTTGCATAGTCATAAAATAATGCTGAAAATTACCAGCAGTAATCCAAAAAGCATCATTTAATCTCATCTGATATTTCACGTCAAATATATTTTTCACATCGCCTGAAGTATGCTTAAATACCTTAGAAATACCTATAATTGAGTCGTCCACAGGTATTGCTCTTTCTGTAATCATTTGTTGAGTTATTTCTACTCCCAAATAGGTATGTTCTGAACCATCATAGTGATAGTCATAGAAAAATGAAAGAGAATCATCTATTCTATCTTCTAACTGTGCATCAGCAACGTTTATCTCAATGAGAGGTTTACCTAAACGTCTCAGACAATACTCTTTTAATTCTATTCTAGTTGTTGGTTTAGCCATCGTTTAATATCTGTTTTAATAAGTTTTTAATGTCAGCCAATTCATCTTTTAGCATTTCTAGGTCATTTTTCATGAAAGCAACAGAGTTTCTAAACTCTTTTTTTCTTTTATGCTGTTCAAATGCCTTAGTATCAACCCGAAGAATTGCTTTTGTCTTCGGGTCTCTTGCTAAATCTTTGTTGTCTTCAATTTGAATTAGTTCCCTCATGATGCGAATGATATTACTTTAAGATCTCTTACTCTAGGTATTTTATAGTTTGTAGTTTTTTCTGATCTTAGTACAATTTTAACAGCAAATGTATTATAATCGCTATAATCATTGTCATCATTATTATTTCCACCACTAGAATATGTTATAGTTTCAGTCTTAGGTTTATATATAAATTCTCGAAAATCATTCATAGTAGTAGATAACTGATCCGTTTCTGGATCTAATTCCATTTTTACATAGTTTTTATCATCAAATTTATCAGTATCGTTAGCATTAAGAACTTTATAGTAGACATCTATGTTGACACCTGATGGTCTAAATGCTTTAAATCGAACCTGTAGATAATCAGAATTAAAACCTTTTGCTAATGTAACTCTTCGGGTTATATATCTAGAAATTGCATTACCCCCTTGATTTGAACCCTCATTCAAGACCTTAATTACAGCACCTGAACCTGTTGACCCCACGTAAGTTACGGTTGCTGTATCTGTGAATCCTAACCCTTTTTGTGTAACGTTAAGGGTTAGGATTTTACCAGCACCATCGGTGACAATTCCAACAACAGCAGCAATTAATCCTCCAGTTACGGTAAAAGTATCTGTATTTGCATAAGCAGTACCACCGTTTTCTAGAATAAGTGTATTATTATATATAGACCCATTATCTATATTATTGCTTATTGCTATTAGATTAAGTGTTTCTTCATCGATAACTGGAGATACAGAAGAATCAGATGACGTAAGCGTAGCAGTTGTAGTAAATGAAGTAGCAGAATTAGATAATTTCCCAGAAGTTCTTAATGAGTAATTATCATTAGGTACATAAGAATTTTGAGTAATTACATTATCATTTTCATCTAAATAATCAAACTTATATGAAATATTTGTACCATTAGGTTTAAATTCTGTTAATGAAAGTTGAAGAAGGTCATATAGTTTATTTTCTGTGAGGTCACTAACATCAACATCAATTTTTACTGTACTTGTAGTTTGAGTAGCAAAAACAGCCTTCTTTAATACGAACATAATATCATCCTCTTGAACAGCAGTCCATGTAGAAGCATTCTGAGATTTGAACATTACACCAGCATAAGGATTTTCTGTAATTAAAAAGTTACCGTTAAGTGATTGTTGACCAATTTCACCAACTAATACTTCATATTGATTAGAATTAGAAAGAATTACAAAAGTATATTCTCCAGGTTCTAGATAAACTAGATTTTCAAAAGCAAAACTTGTAGGATCTGGTATTACTTGAGAACCTGTAGGTATTATTACATCAGCTGCTTCAAGAATTACTTCTGAACCTGGTAATATTACAGAACTTGAAGGATAACCATTAACTGTAGGTCTTATTTGAACAGTTACTGGTAAGTTTGAATCCTTGGTCGAGAAAAATAAATCAACTGATGATAAATAAAGACCATTTGGATAAATCCTAGGATCGACCAAAAATGATTGTGCAAGTGGGTCTATCCAAGTTGTAGTAACATTTTCGGATGTTGTTAATGACCTAGTAACAACATCTGGTATTGGTCTAGATTCTCTTACCGTTTGTGTTCGTATAATCGGCTCACGTACTGTTGCTACAATTTGTTCAGTCGTAGCAAGTGAACCTTGAGCCGAATAGGTACCTTCAGCTTTCGTGTCTGATAACCTAACATTATTATCTTCTCTATCTATAAATCGTAAGATTCTAGTACCTGTTCTAAAAACACCACCCGGTAGTGTAAATGTTCCGCTTGCTTTACCAGAAGCATCTGTTGTAACTACGCCAGTACTGTCACTTATATTTGTATCATCAAAAAAGGCATATAATCTAGTATTTGGTTTACAACCTTCGATAACAAAAGAAATAGATTTAGAACGAATAAAAGGAACCACAGTTATATCAACAATTCTAGAACCTAAATTTCTTGTGATTGATTGTGTACTGAAACTAGTTCTTGTTGCATCTCTGAATTCTTCCTGGTTTCGGGTAATAACTTGTTCTGATGTTGTAGACTTAGTTGCTGTAACTCTTCGACCATCGACTTCAACATTCAAATTACTAGAGATAACACTATTGGACGTTTGCATACCTGTCCAACGTGTTTGCCAGTCATTCCACTCAGTACCAAAACCGTTTCTTCTATTGTCTTCTACCGCTCTACCTATGGAATTCCAAGCATCATTATCGCCACCCAGATTTACAGAAACTGCTGGTCTTGTATTTGTATCGAACCATGTATCTTGAGACGGTGTTAATTTTACTGAACCGTTGAAGTTAAATACATTATAAGGATTAACATTAACAGATTTGGATGCTAGACTTTGCGATACAAATTCATCTATGGTATAGTCCATAGTAGTATATCCATTTACATTCGAGATATTAGTTAAAGTATCGTAGTCGAGAGCGTAACCTTCTGCTTTAAATGGAGGTCTCATTTCTCTGTTTGAAAAGTCAATAGAAACATCATAATCTAAGTTTTCTACATCGCCTATAGAATGTCCTGTGAAATTATCAACCAATGCACCATTGATGAATTTTTCTATGCCAAAATCGTCAAATATCGTAGTATCTAATGTTTCTCTTTCAATTTTCGAAAGAATTGCATTAGTTTCTAATGATCTGATTCTGCTAGATAATTTACCAATATCCTTCATCGTATAACGTCTGTTGTCGGTATTAGAAACAGTAATTAAATTTGTATTTGCTGTATATGGAGGTAAAGATATAGTGTATAATGTCATGCCCGTATCTAGATCAGTAGGTGGCATAGGATCTTCATTGGAGATACCTTTTATAACTTCAAAATTTCTATTTTTTGTAAGAATAATTTTATCAATTCTAGAAAGATAGTTTTCGTAAGTTGTTGTGAATACGAACCTAGGATCTGGAACTTGGACACCACCATCGAAACTAGTCGAATTTATATCTCTTACTGGACGAAAATCAATCGCATCCGATAATTTTATACTATTTGCGCTAGTTTGTGCTATATAGACGGGAATATCTTCATAATCAACACTAGAATAGGAATCTACGTTAAAAAACCCAGGATTTGCATTGGGTACAAAGTAATCAAAGAATACTAATATAGGTCCTGTAGGTATATTTCTTCCTTGTATAAGTGTAATATTTGCATGGTCGTAGATATAATTTCTTTGGCCATTATCAAATTTATAATTTGTCGTTATATCAGCTGCTGATTCTTCATAGACAGTAGAAGTAAATTCTGTCCATGTAGTTTCATCATCAACATCAAAATCAGCAGCAATAGAAGTTAAACCTAAGTCAATTATTTTTCTTATACGCAAAACGTCAGAAACAAGAAGAGATTCAGAAACACCTGGAATTTTGTTTGGTACCTTGATTAACCTTTGTCCTCTTGTTAATGTTGCATTATTCGTTTCAGTTACAACAGCCGAAGTGTTAGCATTAGACAATGATTTAGATCTTTCGTCTGCATTTGCTATAGTAACTGGTAGTATAATTGTACTAGCACCAGCATAAGATGTGTTAGCTGTATTCACAGTAACTGTCGTACCTGAAATACTACAGCTTGTAACAACTTGCTTGACATTTGTGCTATCGGAAAAAACTATTATTCTTTCTAGATCGGAACCTAATATAGTATCAGTACCTGGATATACTTCTTCGTTTGATGCTATTGATAATTGACCTGTACCACTGCTAAATGTAAGGGAACCTTTTTTAGTATAAGTATAAGAAATATCTGATAATGTTTTTACATAAGTATCATTTAAAGGAAATACCAAGGAATTTAGGTTTGTTTCACTAAATATTGTATCATTTGATGAAACACCAGAAACTTTTGCTTTCGTTGAAACTAATGCTAATTTACTTCCATCAGAGCTTGCAAATAATGAAACGTTATTTCTTGTAGGTAACAATGTAACTGCCTGCGTAGAAGTACCATTTTCTGCTAATATGCCATCCACGGTCAATATAGCACCTGATTGACTTAAAACTCTATGCTTTCTGCCCAATATTTCTATTGTCATTCCTTTATAAGCATTATTTGTGCTAGAAGAACCTATTAATGTTATAGTATTACCACCTTCAATAGCTTCAGTATTTGCAGTAAATGCTAAATTATTCATCTTAAAATTACGAAGATAGATTCTCATGGAATCGGTATCGTTATTCGTATATGAAATAACACTAGCAGTACCTATAAGGGTTGCTGTTTGTACGTTTGCTGTTGAATAAAGGTTTATAGTTTCTTGTGTAGAAATATCAAATAATCCAGTAGGATTGTCAATAATGGTATAGTTACCATACCGAACATAAATCTGTTGATCTGTAACTAAATTAGTATCAAGCGACCTATCAATATCTAATACTTCAGTACCTGTTGTTTCATATTCATAACCATGAACATAGGCCTTTCCGTTATCTAATGCTGCTCTTATTTTTGTGCTTGGAAGTGTAGGATGAGGTTGTAGGTTTATATTGAAAGGTCTAGTTGTATAATTACCACTTTCATCAAATGTACGTCTAGCAATTTGTTTTCCTAATTCACTGTATATTGGATTTACTTTCAGAGACTGTATAACACCATTATCTATTCTAGAAAGTTCGACAAAATTCAAAGAATCTGTTGTTTTTTTATCGAGTAGTAGAGATATAGAAAACCTATGAGCACCTGGTGCTGTAAAATTCGGTGAACCATTTGCAGGATCTAGTAAACTTTCATCATCAAACTCATCTAATATAGATTCTGTTATAGATAGACCTATCCTGAACGTAGGATTATTTCCGTACTTATCTAGTGCAATTGTCTGGGAGTCGCACCTCGTAAAAAAGCCATTTATATAAAATATACCAGCATCAATACTCGCAATAGAACCAGTACCAATTGGGCTAGGAATAGTAATTCCGGTTCCAGTTTGTGTACCACCAACCCTAGCGCTTGTGGTAACATCGGCAGAATCTATAGTTTCAGTAAATGATATTGTAGCATCTACAGAAGCTGTATTTTCATTGAAAGCGCCAGAGTTTATGGATTTGATGTATAAAGTAGCAAAATCGTTTCCGACCGCAGGTACAGCATGAACTACTCTTGCGGTGGCATTTGATCCGTTTTGTGTGATTGTTTTGCCTATAAAATCGGAAACATTTATTACAGGACCTTCGGCTGAACCATTTGCTTCGTACGTGCTGAATAATTTTAGGTATTGAACTTCTGAATCTATAGTTAATTGACCGCCAAGAACATTAGAACCTTCTTCAAATATATGGCTACCAAACCTTTCTATTTGACCTTGTATGATAGATTGTAATTGAGTTAATTCTCTAGCCTGTACTGCTACTCCAGGTCTAAATAATATTCTAAGAAAATCCTTTTCTTCGTTATAGTCGTCAAAATAAGGATTTGTATTAAAATTCGTTTGTATTGGCATCTTTTTGTAATTTATTTGAATTTTATGTATTTATACATAGTTAAAACAAAAATAGCAGAACAAATTGTCCTGCTATTTTGATTCGTTTTATAATTTTAAAACTGTATAACAAGTTTTATATCTTCAACCTGGTCAAAGCCTCTAACAATTTTTGTTCTATTATCAACATATAGAACATCCCCAGAATATTTTTTAAGCAATGGTGCTGTTATTCCCGTTATTGTGTCCTGGGCACTTGATGTACCGCCTTGGATGGTTTCGCCGTTCGAGAATTCTCCCAAAACATTTATGATTCTTAATTCCGTATCGCTACTGTTTACATCAACAATTGTTGCCGTGGCACCAGAAGTAGCGCCAGTAATTACCTCATCCACTACAAAAGCAGAATTGGTATTATTATATTCAATAGTGGTAGAAAAATCATAAGTTACAGCAGTTGCTATAGCTGAATTGCTCAATAATGGGTTTTTTAATAAACCTATTTTACGAAAATCATTTGCTATTGTAAAATCGCCAGATTCTGCATATTCCAATCGAGAATTCAACATTATGTTCCATCCTCCAAGTTCTAATGTAGCATCAGATCCATGTCCTCCTATAGGAGAAATTATTGGTTTTATATCTGCGTTTGAACCAGCAGCACCCGCGGCTATAGCAGCAGCCGCTATTGGTATCGTAGCAGTAGCCTTTACGTAACTAGCACCATTATTCAATATCTGTATTTTAGAAATAGCACCACTAGTAACAACCGAATATGCAGTAAGTGGTGTAACTGTATATGGACTAACAATTTGAACTCTCGGTGAAATTTTAATAGTTGAATCATTCGCAATCAGCGAAGTATTTAGATTTTCTGTTAATACGATAACACCATTATTACCGGTTACGGTATAAGACAAAATTGTACCCAATTGACCAACACCAGTTCCACTATTTACATATACAGAAGCACCCACATAAAAATCGGTATTTGCTGAAGCAGATGAAGCAGATACAGAAATATTAAATGTGTTAGCATTAGTAGAAGTAGCAACATCTGCACTTAGTACCTGATTATAACCAGAACCACCATTGATAATATCTATATTTTCGATTGAACCATCAACGGCAGCGGTCTGTACGCCCCATTGGCTAGAACCATCGGATGTAGATAATGTTTGAACTGGAATATATGCTGGAGTTATAAATTTAAGCGCCTTAGCACCAGAAATTTCGTACATAAATTTCCAAAGGTAACCATCGGCGGTTTCAAAAACTGATGTAGAAGAACCAATAGGTTCTACAGTAGAATTAGCACCGTTATTATTTGATATTACTTTATAGACGTAAAAGTTACTATTCATTACATAAAAATCAGTAGAATATAAATTTGTAGCTTCGGCATCGTATTGTGCATAAGCGGTTCCTGTTGTCCAGTTTTTTCTGGGTATTACGTGTGAAACGTCAGTCGAACCTATTCTTTTAGCAGCTATCATATCATCCCATTGAGAATAATCAGTAACAATTACCGAATCTGTGGGTGTTGGCGCTGTAGCTTCATCAGGCCAGTTACTAACTTTACCGATAAAGAGATAAATTTTATCGCTTTCTGCTTCTGAAAATGCTTCTATTAGTTGTTTGGAATTATGAATTCTAAACTTTTTAGTAATTATTGCTGCCATTGAATTGTTTTTTTGTAATTTTAAATATTTATATAGTACTTCTATCGGTATCTGTTACTACTGCCAGATCAGTAGAACCAAGATACGCATAAATTGAAACATCAGGTCTAGTTATGAAAAGTCCAAATGAAAGGTTACTAGCGTCAGCAAGTGTTATATCCTCATAGTCACTTATAAGACCGGCCATGCTTACCTGTCTACTCAAAGCTGAAATTTGTGTGAAAGAATTAACAGAAGTACTTTGGCTTATAGTAACATAAGATCTTACAGGTGTCGTTAACTGAACAAAGGAAACTACATCATTGTCGGTATAATCCAAAACCTGATTGAAGTACCTAACTATAGTATTCGTTTCAGCATCAAACAGAGTAAAAATATTAATTAGTTTCTGTATCAATACCTGACCAAAAAGAATTAATCCTGATGGGTGTATGAGTTTTTTTATTAGTTTTCGATATGTATTTACTTCCAACCCAGATCGTATAACATAAGAATAATCCTGATAAAAAAAAGAATCTTGAATATATTTATTAGAACTTAAATGCCCTCTAGTGTCTTGATATGAACCTATGGTTTCAGCAACATATCCAATATTTAGAACTAAATCTGCAGCCTGAGTTATAGTTCCACCCGTCGGTAGTGTTACCTGGGTTCCTATAGGATAGTTTACACCAGGATTAATCATTTCTATTTTTCGTATAGCACCTAAAGAAGAAACAGAAGTTATACGTGCTATGGCTGATTGACCATTATTAGTATTATCTGTTATCGTAATTTCATCAGATGTTGTATAACCAAGACCACCAGAAGTTACGTCAATAGAGGAAACTATATTCATAGGAATAATCTGGAAAATTTCTCCGTCTTCGGTTTTAGAATCAAGTGTTTCGCCTAATTCAAAATTACCTAAAATATTAATAAGTGTTATATCTGCTATAACCAAATTACCTATTTTTTGGACTAATACGTTATCAATTACCGCAGTTGCTAAACTTCTTCTACCTGAAATAGTTTGTCCTAATGAATCAAATAATCTCGAATCAGTTAAAACCCTTATAATTTTATTTTTTATCCAAACACCATCAGACAACTTTAAAATATCGTTTTTGGGATAATAAAGTTCTATATCTTCGTTATAAATTAAACGGAAAAAGAACTTGAATGATTCTTCAGTACCTTTGGATTTATATAGCTGTTTTGCATACATTGCTAATTTTAGCTTATCGCTAGCAATTTCTTTGGGTATACCATCAGCAATTTCTTTTAGAAAATAATCAACAAACCTATCTATAGTTCTTGTTATATCTTGATAATTTGCTAAATTTCGAGAAATATCCAATACATTTGCCTGGTTTTCCATAAACTCATAATAAGCCTTAATGAACGCCACGAAGGTTTCATTCTCGACAGAAACAAATTCCGGTAATTGACTTTTAATATAGTCAGATATTTTTTTATCGGTAAAATCTATCATAGGTTGGAATATATTGGTGCTATATTTCTTTCGTTAATTAATGGAAAATTAATATCTATTAGGTTTACAGATAAAGTATCATCATTAATAAGCAAAATCTGATTGTTTTTAGATTCAGCATCTGATGTTCCTGGCTGAACAGTAATTTCTAAATAATCTCCTTGAAACTGGGTAATATACAAACTATTTATAGTTAGTTTACCAGTTGTGTAATCTATCGTACCTACATTATCATTTAGTATAAATATGCTGTTGATAGATTTTCTTATTATTTTTAATCTACCATCCTGGTCTGTCAAATAACAGTCAGAAAACCCATCATAGGTAAATTTACTAGAATTAATAGAACCATCATAATTTATATTTGGTCTGTATATTGAATTATTGAAGTTTACATTTATAGACTGAAATGTGTTTAGTCTAGGGATTATTCTTTTGCTTAAGGTATATGAGAATGTTGAATTACTTATAGAAGGATCTGCGTTATCTATTAAAGCTAAAAGCCTAGAATATTGAAAATTTTCATCGAATTTTTCTAGTGTATTACTAGAGAAAGTAGAAATTACATCGGTGATTCCTTGTTTTATCTCGGCCAAAGATTTACTAGAATTTTTTGGATTATATTTTACTTCTGAATTTATGTTGATGTATATAAATTCTGGGTCCACTATTTCAGCCGTAATAGAAACAATACCTTTAGCGTCCAAAAGTCTTTTGATTATTAACTGCTTTACCGAATTAGATAATATACTATTTTCAGCGGTTTTTATAGAGATGAAAACTTTGCCGTATGCTGGCGGTTCATTTTCATCGCCACCCCATGCTTTAATACTGTTAAAATTAGGAAATTCCTTTTGTATTGCTGACGCATAATCTTTTGCTGTTACTAATCTGTTTTGCGATTGATACATCTTAGGCGAAAAATACTTAATAGATTCCATACTTTCAATATCGGAACCTGTTGCTGCATTATCTAATGTAGTTATAGTAAAAGTATTATAGCCTATATCTTCGGTCAGCGTAAAAATATTAGCACCATTCGAGTCTGAACCAAAAGATGTTGCATATCGTATCTCCACTATATTAGGCGCTGATACTGAGGCACCTAAAACACCATCGCCAAATGTTATACTATACTTTAAATTATCAGTTTCATTTATGAAATAGACATTTGATGTAGAATTAACATTCATTAAATCCGATGCTTTTGTAAATATGGAACCGACTGTATCAGAATTATTTTCAAAAACTTTAACTGATATGGTTTCAGTGTCTACATCGGAATTAGGTAAAATTATATCATTTACTGAATTAAATGTATGATTAAATAGTTTTCCTTGTTTTATAAATATATTTTCCGATTCATACCTATTAGTTCCAGGTATATTTGATAGTATAAAAGAATCAGTTGTAAAATAAGGATAAGTAATACCGTTAAATTCTGTCTTTAATTTGGTATATTTTGGTAGTACTATGCTTTGTGGGCTTGTTGTATCAGTTATCGAGATTTTTATTCTTGCTATGGACCCTCTCTTTGATGTGGGTAAATAGCCTAATTTTTTTGCATGGTTGACCACAGAATTTCTAAGTTGTGATGTTTCTAAAAACATTTCACTCGAAAGCATATTCACATAAAATTGCTGATAGTATGTATTATAAGATAATAGGTCTAATAGTATAGACATATTAGATCCTTCGAAGTCAAAGCCATCGAATTCTGTTTTAGTTTCTAAAAACGTAATTAGATTCTGTTTTATTTCTTCTAAAGAAATTCCTGAGATTGAATTATTTGCCATTAGGTAATTTGTTTAAGTAATACTTCTACAGTTATATCATTAAAATTATTTATAAGGGAAAAGGTAACAGATACCTTATAGCCCAATTCGCTTGATAATTCACGTATCTTTATTTCGTTTATAATAATTCTCGGCTCGTATTTTAACAGAACTTGCTGCACTTCTGCTATTATTACCTTTTCTGCCATTATACCGGACTGTGTAAATAGAGCATTATAAATTCCCGAACCTAGTTCGGGTCTAAATGCTCTATCAAAAAACCTAGTTCTTAGTAGGTTTGATACCGATTTTTTAACGGCATTTTCATTTTTAATTATAGCTAAATCCTTAGTTACAGGATGAGGCCTAAAATTAAAATCTAAATCTCTGTATTGTGTAATATTCATACAAGTATTTATAAAGGTGTATATACGGCCCAAGGTACCGGAGTAGGTACTGGTGGTGTACCTGGAACTAATCCAGTATAAGTTCCAGTTATTGCAAGACAATGACTATGTAGGATTGATGCCATAGTGTTAGGAAAAAATGGAAAATCTGGATATGGTGGTATTCCTTCTTCTACATCAACCACACCAATCAAACTCACAAGCGGTGCTACAACTATATTACTGATACCGGATACTGTTGGTGCATGAGGGAATAAAAAGCCAGCAGAAACAACAGATGCCCAATAAGCATTAAAGGAACCAGTTAATAAACCTTCGAACTCCGAGTTTGATTTATTACCAGTAAACGCTGAAGTTAATCCTGCTATTAGCCCACCTAAATTTCCAGTTATAATGGGATTCAGTAAAGGATCGCCACCGCCAACTATACATTCATGGTATTTACTTCCTATTGTACCAGCAACATCAGCAGGTCCTGTGAAAGAATAATTCCGTGCTTTTTCTAAATACGCTTCGACCATAATACCGAAGCTTGGAACCACTGGATTTGGTAAATAACTAATCATTGAGTACTTACTATTTCAGATAATAATTGGGATAATTCTTGCTTTATAGGTACTGTTGATGTACTTACTGGAATTATAGGAGGTCCGCTAGGTCCTACGGGTGTTGGGTGTATATGTGAATCTATATAAGTCAATAAAGAATCTAAAAATACAACTAATTTATCGCCCATTACTACAGGTTCTTCACTCGTATGTGTACCAACGCCAGTCTCCGAAACACTCGTGGCTCCTAAATGAACTTTTCCTGCTAATGTAATTTCAGGTGCAGCTAATCCAAAGTTACCAGAAATATATTCGGTTTTATTACCACCTATTTTCGTAGAACTATTTGTATCAAATATAACTAAATAATCATCATTATATTGCTTATTAGTTTTTCCTGTAGTCAATAAATTCTGTGATCCCTGGATATAAGAAAAATTATTACCATATACAACAGTTTTTTTATCTTTTATTGTAATATCTGTTTTATCATTTACTGTTTTAGATATTAATGAACCATCGGGATGAATTTCTTTAAATGTACCTGAGCGGTGAAATTCGTGTATTCTTTCAGCATCTGGAGTATCATCTACTTCTAAAACATGGCCCGACTCATATTCCCTAACATGATTATAAGGATATTTAGAATTATAAGGAGTTTCTATTTCATTCCATGCTGTTCCTATAGCTCCAACTTCTGCTGCTGCTGTTGGAATTTCTAGTGCTATGGTGTTTTTTTTGTGTTCGACTATAGTTTCTTCAATTTTTTCATTTCTAGCCAATCTAGATATTTCGGATTCTCCTACATATTTCGGGTACCTTGCAGGCCTTTCTTCGCTGAATGTACTTCCAGTACCGTCTTCGTTTATGGTTCTCGAAGATATTTCTTTTGGTCTATCATTTATACTTTTTCCATCATCGGAAAATCCCGTATCAGATGAAGGTTTTTCGGTATGATTCCCTAAAGTTTTTCCTAAAATTACGGGATATTGTAAATCTTCGTCTTCGAAATAACCGACAACCCAAGTACCTTCATATAGAGGAAAAACCTGGTTACCGTGATATAAAACAGTAGCCCATACTAAATCTTCGGTTGGTATATCTTGCTTATCTGGGGAATGTACACCAAAAAAACGAACTTTAATTCTACCTAATAACTCCGGATCATTTCGGTCCTCTACTACGCCATGAAAAAAAATATTGTTATACGGTCTCATTTGAATCCTTTACTAGTCTTAGATATGTGTGAAATGTTAATGGAGTTATTTCGTGTTTTACCGCAGCAATTAAATACTTTCCTGTGAGGTATTTGTCCACTGAATACTCATCTGAACCCATTTCTACATTTGTTGCTTGTCGATTATAGTAAATAGTTTCACCGACTTTATAATGTAAATACCCGATAGTTTTTACCGTAACTATATGAGATTCAAGAATACTTTGGACCATTTGTCTCTTATCGGCCCAAGATTGCTTGTTATCTTTTTGGCCCATTGTGGTTATTGTATATTTAGATAAAGGAGAAGTCAACGATTCCGCCCAAGAATCTGTATATGTATTATGGTTATTTAGTCTAGAAAAATTATCTCTTTTTTCTTTCATGTCAAATAAAGACACCACAGATTTTTTAGATTTACTTTCGATATAATGTTCTACTTGCCCGTAAGTACCGGAAACATAGTTTGAGGTATTATCTCTAATATCGCTATTTATTTCTTCTAAAACAGTATAATAAGACCAGTTTTCTTCTGTAGGCTTACTGTCTTCTCTAGGTATATAGAGCAGTGTTTTGTTTTCTGTATTTTCTTTGAGGGCTGAAATGGATTTAAAGTTAAACTTATTGTCCATGATTGACTGATAAAAAACAAAATCGGGTATTGAAGAAGAATTTAAAGATCTTTTCAATATAAAAGTAATTGCTTTATTTACGGTAATGTTAGGTATAATTAAGTTCATTACCTCACTATCCTGTTGAAAATCTTTTTTATCAATTATATCTGCTGTAATAGATTCAAGAATAGCCTTTCCTGATTTATTTACGAATGATTTAGATACTCTATTTGTTATACCAGAAAAATATTCAAAACTTATAAAGTTTATTATATACGAGTCAACATTCCGAGCCTCTTTCTGGCGATTTGTTATTGATGAAATAAAGTAAACTCGCTCATGTATTTCTTCGAAACCTTCTTGTCGAAAAGTTATTCTAACAAATTCTTCGCCCATTATAGGTAATGATGAAATTAGACCAACTGTTTCTGCTATTATAATACCACCAGTAACAAAATAAGAGTAAATATCTTCATTTAGGATTAATCCAAGATACCAAGGAGACACATCAATTTTCTTTTTGCCATCAAATGATTCTATTACTAATTTAAGTATTTGCAGTTTATTTTCTTGTATTGAGGTATCAGACATTATTTCTTATTAAGTTGAGTTCATAATCTAATTGAGGTATATAAGAATCCTCAATTAATCTAATAGATCTTTTTCTATCGTTTTCTTTTACTTCGTATTCGTAGCCAGTTATTAATTTTCTGTGACCTGGTGCTAATCTAAAATATTCCTTTTCATCTATAATATCGCCATCGAGGTCTTCATAGTGATCTACAAATGAATTAGCAGCAGAAAAAGAGCCATACTTAGAATTAATTTTTTCCTCTAACTGTATGTTAGATAAAGGCCACTGGGTATAAATATCGTATATTTTATTTATAGCTAAAAGAATCCAGTCATATTTTGAATCTCCATAAAATTTATTGGCTAGTATATCAGGTCTTTCTCCTTCTTTTATGGTGTAATCATAAAGAATACTAGTTTCATTTATAGTTTTATCTAGAAACATAATTTTTGATAGTATATTACTAACTATCTGATTGTTGTATGTTATTGTGGGATGATTCTTGAAGTAATTAGAAAAGGACATTATTTTATTAATTAAAAGATTCTTTTGTTAGTAAATCTATTTCGGTAAAGCCCAAACTTAGTATAATATCATTTGGATAATCTCCACGGTGAAATGTATTTCCGGTGCCTGAATTATATTGAACTTCAATTCGAGTCAATGCACAGTCCATGATTTTTCCATATTTGTCTGATAATGATTCGCCAGTACTTCCCTTAAATTCTAAACTGTAAATGCTAGGTATTGTAAGAAAATAAGCTCCATCTTTACCGGGTATTGAATCTATTTTTAACTGTTTTATCATTTTTATGAGTTCTTGTGCTTCTTTTTCCGATGCTGGTATAAATTTATACTCAAAACTAAAAGTTCTATAATTAACTCTTTCGAATAACTGAACTTCATTTGGGTTTATTGCTATATTATTTGAGGCTTGATACGCATCTAAAAGATTAAACCCTAGAACACCCTCAGAACTCTTTAAAACATTAATTGCGGTTGCTTGTCCTAATTTACCAATTACATCATTACTTTTTAATCCAGCCAGTGTATCAGTTAAATCGGATGAGCCAGCATTACCTTCTAATAAATTTGTGATTGCACTCTTAGAAGAATCCACTATAGACATAGATAAAGGGCCTAATTTAGCAGAACTCCAAGACATATTCAAGTTATCGGTAAATCCTGATATAGGAAAGGGTAGCACATATATATTTGCGGTCTTTGTGTCATACGAAGTAACATCTTCTTTTTTAGTGGTCTTATTGATTCGTGAGACTATTTCTAAATGAGGGAAATTACTAGCACCGAAGGGCATTTCATAAGCATTTATACCAAGACCTTCAGTTCGTGCTGTAGTTAATGGGTTAGATAGTGCATCAAACCCAGACAGTTCTTCTTGAACCCTATTTCGAAACTTAACTACATTAGTACCGAGTTTAGATAATTTTGGAGGTATTTTTAACTTAGGAAATTTCATATAGTAATTATAAATAAATTTAAAAAAATGGCATACAAAGGCACATACAAACCGAAAAACCCAAATAAATATATAGGTAATTCTTCTAACATTATTTATCGAAGTTTGTGGGAAAGAAACTTTATGAAATATTGTGATGGTAGTAGAAATGTTATTGGTTGGTCTTCCGAAGAAACAGTAATTCCTTATTATTCTCCGGTAGATAAAAAATGGCATAAGTACTATCCAGATTTTTTAGTAAAATATATTTCAGAAGACGGAACTAAAAAAACAAGGTTAATAGAAGTAAAACCAAAAGGGCAAACCGTACCACCAAAAAAGAAAACAACATCAAAAGGAAAACCTACACTATCATATTTGAGAGAATCAGCAACATTTGCTGTAAATTCGGCTAAATGGGAAGCAGCAAATGAATACTGTAAAAAAATAGGCATAGAATTTGTAATATTAACTGAGGATCACCTTACCTAAATACATACATGGCAAACATATTCGGAAATTTATTTAATAGAATTAGTACATCCAATGTAAAAGCATCAGCAAAAAGTGCCTTTACTTGGTTAAAAGGTAAAGCAAAAGAAGTTTCGGCTGGTAAAAGAACATCGCACTCAGTAATGAGACCTGAAATAGGTAAAATGTATTTCTTTTCCTACGATCCGAAACACAAAGAAACCTTACCTTATTATGACGTATATCCTTTAATTTTTATGGTCGATTCTGCGAAGGGAGGTTTCTTTGGCATTAACTTGCATTATTTACATCCACGTCAAAGAGCAGTTCTCATGGATGCTTTATATGATCTAGTATCAGATGAAAAATATGACAGAAAAACTAGGCTAAAATTATCATACAATATTTTAAAATCAACAAGAAAATTTAAGCTATTTAATCCAGCATTTAAACGTTATCTATGGAAACACGTAAAGTCAAACTTTATAGAAATAGAATCAATTGAATGGAATAATGCTATGATGCTGCCGTTAGAACAATTCAAAAAAGCAAGTAAAAACAAAGTTTGGAGTGATTCCTCAAAATGAGTATTATAGTAAATTCACTATTAGGTCCTAGAGACCAGTTTAATCTAACAAAATTTAGAGCAAACATTAATGAGTTAGGTGGTCCTGCTTCTACTAGTAACTTTATCTTTTACATTTATCCACCAGCAACACTGACGGGTTCTATACAAGGTTCTAACAATGGCTCTTCGATTCTGGACCAGGCAAACAGAATAATCTCATCTGTCGTTCCTGATTCGAGAGATTATTCTGATAAAGTACTTAAGGAAATACCAAAGGATTTTCCTTTTCTTGTTTCTGATGTGAGCATACCAGGTAGAAACATAGATACAGAAATTGACTATACAAGACCAGGACCTGGTTACACGATGCCAACAGGAAAAACTAATGATGAACTTACCATAGAAATGTATGTTCGTTCAGGTCTTCTTGAAAGGTATTTCTTTGAACTTTGGCAAAATCAGATATATAATTCTGGAAACCCGTTGGAGTCTATTAGTGGTTCTAACGCAACATTAGACAAAACTATAAAGGATCAATTAAATTCTTTATCTAATAAAATTGGGTTGGGTGAACTTAATAGAGGTACATTTGAAAAAAATGCGGCCTATGTAGCAGCAGAAAATAAGTTTCGCATAGGTTGGTATAGTGAAATAATATCCAATGCTGAATTGGTATATTTTGACCCAGACGGTGAAACAAGATTCAAGGTAATTTTTTCAGATGTTTATCCAAAACAGGTATCAGGTATACCTTTAACCTGGGATTCTACCTCTTCTGTTATGAAACTTTCTGTAACATTCGCATACAGAGATTTTAAGATGCAGACAGTTCAACCGCAAGACTTAAAAAGAGCGGCATATTTTGCCAAGTCAATTTCTGAAGGAAATTTAAAAAGCGTAGCAAGTACACTATTCAATACATTAACCACAAATTCATAATAATAATAATATGGCATTACCAAAACTAATAACACCACATTTTAAACTAACACTTCCTTCTAGTGGGGAAAAAATCGAATACAGACCGTTTTTAGTAGCAGAAGAAAAAATTCTTTTGACTGCTATGGAGTCTAATACCGATGAAGATATGATATTGGCGCTAAAACAATTAATAAAAAATTGTATAATTAGCGACATAGAAACAGAAAAACTTCCTATTTTTGATATGGAATATATTTTCACGCAGCTTAGGGCAAAGTCAATAAGTAATATAATCATTCTAAATGCGAAGATGAAAGGCTGTAAAGAAGAAAGTTGTCCAAAAACAGTAAAATTTGAACTAGATTTGCATGATTTGGAAATAAAAAGAGATGAAAATCATACTACAAAAATTGAGTTAACAGCTACTGATGGCATTGTTTTAAAATATCCTAGTTTAAGTTTATTAAGCACATACAATGATGCTAAAGACTCGGTTGATTCAATGTATAAGATGATAATAGATTGTATAGATTATATCTACGATGCTGAAACTACTTATAGTTCTAATGACCATACAGAAAGTGAATTGATGGAATATTTAAATATATTAAGCCACAAGCAATTTGAAGATATAACTAATTTTTTCAAAACGATGCCATCTATCCAAAAAACATTTGAGGTAACTTGCCCTAAGTGTAATAAAAAGGAAACAGTAGTAGTTTCAGGTCTTAACAGTTTTTTCGGTTAGGGCTAGGACATAATTCCCTGGCCAACTATTATATATTAACATTTCAACTAATACAGCATCATAAATATTCTTTACATGAACTCGAGATGTTAATACCTTATGAAAGGGATATCTATATTTCATTGTTAAATGATTATATAGAAAAAGAAAACCAAAAAGCAAAATCATAGTGGAAAATAAAAAAACATTTAATTCCTTAATTGAAAATCTAAAGCAACAAAATCAAGTTGCTTTAGATAATTTTCAAGAATCAGATGATAAAAAATCGGATAAGTTTCAGTTATCTATGAAAAGTATTATAGATAACTTTTCGACCGAACTGAATGATAGTAATACAAGCAATGTTGCTGATTCCTTAGGTATTAATATTATTCAGACATTAGAAGAGGCTGCTGGTGGTAATAGTTCAAAAGAAGACCAAAGTGCTTTATTAGAAACACTAACAGAATTAAAAAAGGCTATATTAGCCTCATCTGATGTAGATGGTGACGAACAAGAAATTCTCATAAAATATATAGAACAATCCAATGCTACACTAAAAAGGTCATTAGGACTGTATCCCGTATTATTAGAATCATTCAAAAAGGTAGGATCTCAAGCATTAGAAAAAACCGAGACACTAACAAAAAATGCTGCTGCTTTTTTCTCTGATAATAATCCATTAGTAACAGGATTAACAAATTTTGTAATAGACGGTGCTAAGAATACGTTTATGAATACCCGTAGATTTGTTACTGAGCGTAAGGATAGAAAGTTACGAATAATTCAAGCGAAAAAAGATATACAAGACCAAATAAAATCTAGACAGGTTTCGGATGATGCAGCGGAGACTTCAAACGAAACTAGAAATAATACCGAAGATACAGTAAAACTCTTAGAAGAAACTAAAGAAACTAGAAATAATACAGATAATAGTATATCGAATAAATTATCTGATAGTATAGATCTTCTAAAATCTATACAGGTTTCGGATGATGAACTAGTGGTTTCAGACGAAACTAGAAATAATACTGGAGATACAGTAAAACTCTTAGAAGAAACTAAAGAAACTAGAAATAATACAGATAATAGTATATCGAATAAATTATCTGATAGTATAGATCTTCTAAAATCTATACAGGTTTCGGATGATGAACTAGTGGTTTCAGACGAAACTAGAAATAATACTGGAGATACAGTAAAACTCTTAGAAGAAACTAAAGAAACTAGAAATAATACAGATAATAATAGTATATCGAATACAGATAATAGTATATCGAATACAGATAATATATCGAATACAGATAATATATCGAATACAGATAATATATCGAATAAATTATCTGATAGTATAGATCTTCTAAAGAGTTTGGCTAAACAACGTGGCGAAGAACTAGTATATCAAGAAGATCAAGATTATGATAATGTAGTTAGTTTCCTAGAAATGCAAAATGATGAACTTCCTCAGTCAGCATCAATCCAAGAAGAAACAATGGTTCAAATTTCTAGAAGAGAACCAGAAGTAAAGAAATTATCTAACACAGAAAGTTTTTTTGGGTCAGACTCAGAATCAGTACCCGACGATTTACTACAACAAATTGCCTCAGTGGTACCCGAAATTAAAGCAGAAATTGAAAAGACCAATGAAAACTCAAGAGAACAAAACGAAAGTAGTCTTTTAGATGCACAAGATAAAGGCGAAGAATCTAGGGATATGTTCGAAAATGTTTGGGAACCTATCATTGATTTATTAACCGACATTAGAGATCAGAAGTCAGGTGTTGGTGATAAAGAAGAAGAAAAAGGTGGTATTTTTGGTATGCTTATGGGGCTTTTATCGGGTCCTATGGGTATCATTACAGCAATAGGTGCTGGAATTGTTGGTTTTGCTATGGGATTCTTCGGTGTATTTAAGGATTTATTTTCAGTGATAGGTAAGATGTTTACCCGAGCAATTTCTGTGGTCAAAAAAAGTAAAATAGGAACATTTATCTCAAAATTTTTCGGTCAAATTAAATCTGTCTTCTCGGGTTTGATAACCATGATAAAAAATAATAAGGTAATAAAGTCAATTAGTTCAATATTCGGTAGAATAATAAATTCACTAAAATCTGTTTTCGGTAAAATTTCTGGTGTATTTAGTTCCCTTATGGGTAAATCTGCTATAGCAGGTAAAATATTTAAGTTTGCTAAATTGTTCGGTAGGTTTACTGGTGTTCTTACATTAATTATGGCTGCTTTTGATGGTATAAAAGGATTTATTCAAGGATTTAAGGAAGATGGAATACTCGGAGGTCTTAAAGATGGTATTACTGAAATTATTAATGGCCTGATAGGTTTACCGCTTGATTTACTGAAGGATGCGGTTTCATGGATAATGGAAAAAATTGGTCTTGATGGTGTGTCAGAAGCCATGGATGAATTTTCATTCCAAACACTTATAGGCGATAGTATAGATAAAGTGTTTGAGGTATTTGGTAGTATTTTTGATTTGGTTAAAGGTGTATTCGGTAAATTGGTCGGTGTTTTAGAAAAATTAGCAAAACCTTTTAAGGCTGCAGGTTCATGGCTGTTAGAAAAAGGTAGGTCATTAGGTATAATTGATACGGAAGAAGAAAAGGCTGAAAAGGAACGCAAAGATAATATAGAAAAAACTAAAAAATTATCGGAAAAATTTAATGATGCTTTAGCTAATGTTAAAGATAGCGCTGCGTCCGGGGATTCATCGACATACGAAAGAGCAAAAAAGAAACTGAAACGTATTACGACCGAGTTGATGGAGGCTGATAGTAAAAATTCTATTGATACTAAAACAGCATACGAGAATACTTTAAATTCTAGCGAACAGGTATACCTCTCAAAGAAAAAAGAAACCGAGGCATTAGCTGATAGTGAAGTATCGGAAGAAAAAACAAGTCAATTAAAAGAAGCGGAAAAGCCTAAGATATCATTAATTGAAGAATTCTTTAAAGGTATTTTTAAGGCTTCAGGTATGGCTGATAATAATATAGAGGAATCAATTGATATTTCCAATTCTAGTTCTAAAGCATTAATGACAACATTGACCATGGATGCTAAAAGGGAACAAACATCGGACGTAAAAGAAAAGGCAACTAGAATAAGTTCTCACAATAATACATCAAATAACAACTCTACTATAGCAAATAATCAGAATAATAATACCTATATGTCTTCTGGTATGTCTGCAACAGCACCTAGAATTTCGGGGGCTTTTTAACTAAAAAAAAAAGGCAAATACATTTCACTGCATTTGCCTTAGTCCGTAACCACATAAGGTATATGCAGTTATTTATACGAACTTATTCTTAACCTAAGGAGTCGAAAAAGGACATTGGATCCTCATCTTCATCTTCACTTACTTCCGCCTTTTTTACCGGCTTAGGTTTTGATTCAGGTATCGGTTCTGCTTCCGTTTGTTCATCTTCTAGGTTTGCTTGCACGCCCTTAATTTTAGCTTGAGAATTGAATCCCAATACCTTATTAAGTCTAGTTAATAATTCTTCATAAGTTTTGAATTTTGAATCATCAACAATTTGCTGTAGTGAGTGTGTATTATTATACAGTTCTTCTAACTGTGTATCTTCCATCGGACCGCCTTCATGCTGATTCACAGGTCCTGCTGTATCAAATGTGGATTTGTCGTATGAAGGATAACCATCAGAATTTCTGATACGTAACCTCAGATTAGAACCTTCCCATAAATCAAAAGGATTCACAGGATTTTCATCATCAAACTCTGGGTGCATTAAATCATTAAGCATAGAAAAAATAGTTTTACCATATTTGTATAAAAATACCTTTCCATTATTATCTGGGTTTGCTGGGTCATTTACAACGTAAATATTAGAATAGTAATGTAGACGTCTTTTCTGTTTTCTAGCAAGATCCTTATATTTGTCTTCGCCTAATCCCCAAAGGTATTGATTCCACTCACCTAGTGGGTCTTTACGCTCTAGTGTGGTTAAAGAATTTTCTATATACCAGCCGCCTTTATCTTGAAAAGCATGGGAAAATAATCGAACCCAAGGAATATCTTCGTCTTTTGTCGGTAAAAAACGAATTATAGCCTGTCCGTTCCCTGCTTTATCTCTTGTAATTGACCATAGAGGTAAGTCGTTTCCGTAGTTACCACCTTTGGTTTTTTCCATATTATCTGCTAATTGCTCAAAGGCAGATTTTCTATTTTTCTTAAGGCTTTTAAAGTCCATATTTACTTGTTTTTTGTATGTTTTTTGTATAAGTATTATCCACAGTTCTCATGATATAATAGTTTTGATTGTAGTCTTGTATTTATTCGGGTCGCTGACAATCATAGAGACACCGAATGGTTTAAAGTTATTAAATTTAATCAATATATCTTTAAAAATCAAATCTTTTTTCAAGTATTTTTCCCAAACTGATAAAAGATTAAAAGTATCATTCAATACATAGAATAGTTCCAAGGATACCTCATTTGCAATTAATTTTTTTGCTATGAAACAGAAACTATTATCAGTTGTCGTGAATAGGTCTTTAATTTGTCCTTTATCTCCTAATTCAGCCATACCTTCATTAATTAATTTATCCAATTCCTGAGTAACCTTATACTCGAATGATTCAAAAAAAGATTTTAGTTCATTCAGTTCCTTAGTAATTCTATCCACGGGCTGTGATATAATCCAAAATTTAGGATTTTCATAAAATTTTCTGGCAAAATAATAAACAATTAATTCCCTAGAATATTTTGATGATATTTTTTTAAATATGTATAACTGAACCTCTGTTAGATTTTTACCCTTTATGCGAGTCTTGCCGTTATATTTTTGATAGTCATAAGAACCAGAAAAGTGTAATTTTATAGCAACATAATCTTGATAGCACTCTGAGGTTTTATACATCAAATGGTAGACTTTGTTCGGGTTGTATCAAATGCAATCGCTGAGCTTCTTCGTGGATTCTACCATAAAGGTCTGCATCAATTAATGAAGCAGCAATATCTTCGTCTAATTCTTTTTCTTCGCAATGTATAACTATAGCCTCCATAGCATTTACATTTTTCGTTTTCATTATTTTTCTTATAGTTGAAGAAAATTCTTCGTTATTTAATATATTTAGTGGCATTATCTGTAAAGTTTATAGTAGTTATTAATATCTTCTTGTAGGGAATCAATCCAATTCAAAGGATCATCAATAAAAATCTGTGGCTGACCTGTTTCTTGTACCTGAATACATATAACAACTTGTTCAGTTTTGATTCCTGTCATTTCCTCTAACATAATAGAATAAGCAGTTGCTTGTTTAAAGTAACCACTAATCCATTCTCTTTTCTTTTCCCTAAGAGAAGTTTTAAAATCAATAATAGAAGTTACCTTATTAAAATCGGCCACGCAATCAACTGTTCCGCCAACCTTTATAAGGTGTGATATTAATTTCCCTTCTAATATACGAATATTCTCGACAGATGTATCAAAAATTTTCGTTAATTGTAAAAAAGATTCTCTAGTAGCAGGCATCATCTCTTCGGTATCAATAGCTTCATTGTATAGGTATTTTTCCCACAACTGATGATTTAAGGTACCTCTAGCAGCAGATGATTTACTGATTTTATCTGCTTCTTTTTCTCCTATTCTAGCTCTCCATTTTACTAAAAAACTTTTATCGCTAACAGACCCTAAAACTGTAGTGATGGAAGGGTACCTTTTTCCGTCGGGTGTTTGATAAAACCTTTTGCCTGTTTCAACTCTAGATATGGTCTCTAGGTTTGTTGGTATGTGATTGAACATTTTATATTTTCTAAAAATTATGGGTGGTTGATTTGTATGCAACCACCCGTGGGTGTTAAACTGCTTCCTTCATTTCATAATTATATTTTGCTATGATATAATTTTTTACTAATTCAGAACGTACTATATCATCTATACCAAACTCAATAAAATCGAAGCCAGGAACATTTTCCATAATATGTAGGAAATCAGAAGTTGTTCTTTTTTCGTTAAAATTGGTTAAGTCAGATTGTCGCATATCGCCACAAAATAATATCCTACAATTATCACCGACCCTAGTTATTACCGAGTCAAGTTCATGTCCAGACATATTTGTAGCTTCATCCACGATAATCAGTGTATTACTGAAAGTAATTCCTCGTATAAAAGATGTGCTCATGAATTCTATTTGTTTTTTCTTTTTAAGAATTTCGTAAGCATCTCCTCTATTTAGTAATTCATTTACTATACTAATATAAGGTTTCTCGTAAACCTGAATTTTTTCAGATTCGGTGCCTGGCATAAATCCCATATCCCTGGTAGGAACAACCGAACGTACAAAACAGACTTTTTTATAGTTATTATCAGAATCAAATAATGTTTCTAGTGCCAAATACGTAGAAATAAAAGTTTTTCCTGTACCAGCTAGGCCGTGCATAACAATATTTTTTCCTGTGTAATATGAATCAAAAACCTTAGATTGATTATTAGTCAATGGTGATATTCGAGCGAGACTCATATTAGTTGTAAATGAGGACGACCTATTATAAGTAGGTTTTGTTTTTTTATTTTTCGGCATACTTAAGATTAGTTTTTTTAGTTTCTCTTAAAGCATTGCTATTAAACTTCCATGCCACCGTTAGGATGTGATTTTTTTATGCCCCGTAGAACTTCTCGAAAGCCGTCGGGTCTCTTGTCTTTTAGCGCAAGTCCTGAAACTATTTGTGTAGTTTGTATTGCACGTTCTAGTGTTTTTTCTGAATTGCACGTTGGACAAGGGTCTTCTAGTGGGTCACCGCGCCGAGAAATGGTAGTAAATTTCTCGAATGACATACCACAAGAACTACATTTGTACGTATAGATAGGCATAGGTTTTGTTTTATTTTTACGGCAATGCCGTTTGAATTATTTATAACGATCTGAATTTTTTAAATATGTGAACAGGATAACGAGAATATCCGTCTTCGTTAGTATATTTAATACCCATCAGATTTTCGGCCTCAAATATTCGATCCCAATAAGCAGCCATGGCTTTGTCTATAGTTTTTGTTTTTACCTGACGAGAAAGTTTCTCGATACGTAAATTCCCTAGTCTTATTACTTCCCCAAGTCGTTCCTTTATAGAACTTTCATTCATCAATATACCGTCAAGTTTTTCTATAAGTATTTTATCTGTTCTAATCATTTTTATTTCTCCAACGCAGATCTTTCTGCATCTAAATTTCTATTTGTTGCTAAGTCCTGAGTCCATTTTTCAGGATACCTTATTTTAAGTTTTGCGATATTTTTTTCCATACAAGTAATAAGGTCAATACCATAGGCCCGACCTATTTCTTCTAAAAGCAAAAAGCAAAAGTAAATAGTTTGGCTATTATAAATGCCTTGGCTATATTTTTTCATAATATATTCAAGAGCAACAATTATTTCACCCAAATCGAAAACAATTTGTTTTTTTCTGGGCAACATAACATCAAATGATTTAATTTTTAGATCCATGATAGTTAATGTGTTCGCTAAATACCAAGCAATATCTCCTAGTTCCTCGCCTACATTTACTAAATCAAGATCTTTACCATATACGAAATTTTTTTTAAATGCGTCTACAAGTTCTCCAATTTCTGAATAAATGCCTAACTTCATGTGCATCATATCAGATTTTTCATCATCAAGGTATCGGACGGTTCTCGCAGCATCCTTGATATACTGTTCTAAATTTTGTTCGTTTATTCGTACCATATTGGGATCGTAGTTTTCCATTTTGCTAAGTGTTTTTTATCGGTTTTGTAATATGTTCTATATGTTTCTATAGCCTGTGTCCAATCATTAAATTGGGGAAATTCTTTCAGTGTTGTGGCATTAGCGGGAATTGTTAGAGTTTCGGTTAGCCATGAATTATTAAGTCCTTTTGGTGGGTTGTTTACAAACCAGTCCAATACTTCTTTACAAGCATGAACCTTTTTATACCTAATTTCATATTCAGTACAAAGACCCGAAACAAGGTCTGCTAACCACATCCAATTTTTATATGAGTGTTGAACCCATCTAGTACAAGGATGTGAATAGTAACCAAAACCATAAAATTTTTCACGTGGAAAGGTGCTGTATTTTTTTATTAGTTGGTGTTGATAGTCATGCGCTTGCGAACGCTGTACTACACCATTATTCGTATAATACGGTGATGCCATCATCTGCACACCTTCAAGTATCATTTTAACTACGTGTCTGTCATTATGATACTTTGCTGCGGTTTTTGGGTCCTTGTCTAAAACAAAAATATTCATGGTGCATACCATATAGTAGGATTATTTTTATGTAAAGAATATTTTATACCCGAAAGAGCTAACGTTTCAGAAAATTTCTTAACATCAAAAGGACTTGTTATAATATGACAGCCATTAGGTGTTTCTATTCTTTCACAAAATGAAGCATAGTCCTTAGACTGAAATTTTTTAATTACTATGGGTAACAGACAAATTGCTTGATGGTATATGTGAAAAATAGCAAAATCTTTTTTATCTATATCAATAATCCATCTTTTTGTTTCTCTAGTTTCTGCTATTTTATTACCAAATGACGCATTAAAAACAGTCTTGCACCTTTCATAGTTCCCAAGACGTATAATGTCTATGAGTTTTTCCATCATAGTAAATGAAATATCCTTGTAAGATTTTTTGTTTATATGCAAATATGCCCTGGCATTCATATCAGCACAAAGAAGTTTTATTTCATTTTTCTTAGAATCAAGGTATTGTTGGTCATTGATATAAAATTCTTTAATAACCTTACTGTTAGATTCTAGATAAGGATTATCTTTTTTTCTTTGTATAATCTGTAATAGGTAAAAGGTGCCTGGTTTAAACTTCAGGATGTTGGTTAGTTTGTCGAAATTATCTGTCATTTTTTTGAATATTTTGTTCGATTTTATCAATGTTTTAATATACACATAAGTCTATTGAATGTCAACCACTATTAAAAATAGCCGAAGGTATTAGCTCCGGCTATTTCTTTTAATTATTTTTCCAGTAAGAGTAGATACCTTTTTCTATTTCGTACTTTTCCATTCTTTGAATTGGTCTATCAGGTTGCTGTAATACCCAATTCCACATCTTTTGCAATCCATTCTCCAGTGAGGTTTCGTGCCTGAAACCGAGAAGTTTCTGAGATTTTTCATGTGTGGCCCATGCAAGTTTTACCTCTTCTCTTTTTTCTAAATGGACAATATTTACTTTGGGGCCTTCAATACCCATAAATATTTCTGCTGCTTGTTTTATAGAAACTTCTTCGATACCTCCTAGATTTATTATTTCTCCAGAAACTTTTCTAGAGATTCCTGCCATATATAAGGGTTTTAAAGAATCATCTATGTAGCTAAAGGCTCTTTTTTGGTTACCATCTCCATAGATAGTAATATCTTGGTTTGCCTTTCTTTGTCTCATCCAGATACCGAGAACATTTCTATAAGGGTCCCAAATATTTTGATTTATACCGTAGACATTATGCGGTCTAATGATACAATAATCAAGCCCAAATTGCTCATGAGCATACCGTAAATCATTCTCGACTGCTAATTTAGCATTACCGTAAGGGTCTACTGGTTCGGGAACGTTAGATTCGGCAAAAGGAACTTTACCAGCGCCATACACAGCCATCGAAGATGTGAATACTAACCTTTCTACTGAATGATTGATACAGCAATTAATAACATTAGAAGAAGCTATGATATTATTCTTATAGGTATTTGTGCGAATGAAGGGTGAAAGACCCTCAGCAGCCATCGCCGCAAAATGGTAAACAATATCTGGCTTATAAGCATCAAAAATATTATCCAAAGAATCAGAACTTTCACTCAAGTCATGAAGCCAAATACTAGCGCCAGAAGGAACAAAGTCCCTTTGACCACCAGAAAAGTCATCTATACCAACAACGGTACCTAAATCATTATCTATAATATATTTGGCCAATCTAGAACCTAAAAGTCCACCTATGCCAGTTATTAAATATTTTGTATTCATTAATCTTCGGTTATTGTGTAACGGTTATAGACATATTTTGTTAGATCTACATCGTTTGGATTTTTTATCATTAATTCCATACCATACTCATCTTCATAATCAGCAGGTATATTTTCATATTCAGGTTTTAACTTTAGATCTACTACTTTTTGAAACCTTGAATATTCTACGTGGTGATGCCAACGTCCATATTTTTTTGTAATCTGCACAACATCGGGATGAGCATCTCTAAGTTCTTGTGCGAATTCTAAACGATTATTTGTATCTCCATATACTTCTTCAGTGTTACCACCTTTCATAGTTAGAGTAACCGTTTTTGATGCTGTGAAATTATTTGTGAGTATGGTGCAGTAACCTCTCTTCATCATATCGAGACTCAATTTTGTGTCTTCGTTAAATCTAGGAATCCATCGAATAACTCCAGATTTTACTTCAGTAGAACCGTATCGTGTTCCCATCGAGGTATGGTCCTTGGAAGGCTCGTAAACATCATTAGACAATAAGATACAGGAATATATTCTACTATTAATGTAGTAAGGAGGATATTCTGTAACAGCCATTACGAATGTTGTATAGTTAAACCCAGACATTTTTATATTATCATAGCGGTCCACAAAATCTTCATGGGCTCTGAAAATTGCACCTGTTTTTACATGATACCTTAGATTCTTATGAACTCTTTTGAAGCCTTGGATATTATCATCAAGAATCCAATGTCTTTCGTGGCCTTCTGATATTGAATGTTCCCATACCCAATTTCTAGCAGTAATACCACCCAAACCCAAGTTTGAAAATGGTAGTACTAGTAGTTTTTTAGGGTCTATTACTTTCGAATATTCTTCGTATTCTTGTGGTTCTATTACCATCCTATAAGGGCATTTCATTTCATCAAGTGCTTTAGCAGTCTGTGGGCTATATGCACGACCTTTAGAAATAATGTAGATAGGGTAGCGGGGTATTCTGGCAGGAATTTCTGGTTTTATTCTATATTTCATCTATATCAGAATCTTTTGTGGTTTGGTCTTTTGTCAATGGTTTGGATAGCCATTCTTCTTTATCTTCGGTATCTACACATAGTAAATCAAACTCAAATGCTAATGTTCTATCGAGTTTAGGATGCCAGATTGATTTGGTTTTATGTGAAAGTTGTTGCTCTAGCCTGTTTTGAAAATCTTTATAGTCTTCATCTGATGAAAACCTGACAATTATTTCCTTGAGACATTTTTTAGACTTTTGTTCGTATGCAGGGAGAGCAAGCCACTCATCTCTCCAAGTTCTTGTTTTTTCATCTTCCCATAATACAGGACCCAGATGTTTTTTAGATGTATCGGCCATTTTATTTTATTTGTTAGTGTTATGTGTATATTTAGTGTACTGTAATATACGATTTTTATTGTACATTACAAAACAGAATTTTAATTACTCATAAGTTTCACGAGCAACCTTGGTTACGTAAGGGAACCTAGGGATATTATCCGGAGTTTTATTACAGAATTGAACCGTTGCTGTTTTGCCTATATAGGTATTTTTGTTTACTAAGTATTCAGCAGCATCTTCAAACGTACATTTTAAGTTAGAATTAAATTTCTTGCCTTCTTCATTTTCAAAACTAAAATAACCGGCAGTACCTTTTCTTTTTCCACGACCTTCACAAATATCTAAAATGATATATTCCTGATCCACGAAAACTTTATGCTTCATTAATGTCTTGGACCTTATCTGTTCGTACGGCCCGTCTGTTCGTACCATTTGACCTTCATAGCCATCTTTTGTATATGAATCAAAATTATCAGCAACATCTTTCTCATTGTGTAACGTAACACTTTTTACCAATTTCAGTGACTTGGATGGCAACTCGGACTTATAAAATTCATGAAATAATTTTACTAGATTTGAACTTCTTTCGACAAAATTCCCATTATCTGAAGGATAGTCATAAATGTGATATTGAATAAGTTCAGAAGATTCAATGAGACCCTCTGTTGTTGGTTTCGATTTTCTTGTCAGTGATATAATTTTATTGAAGTTTTCCTTAAATTCGTGGTTATATAATTCGCCATCAAAAACAGAATTAGGATAGACATCAAAAATAGGCGATAAAGATTCGTAGATATGAGGTGCTGACAGTATTGGTTTACCGTTTCTAGACCACATACCATCAATATTTACTATACACCTGATTCCATCTAATTTTGGCTGTGAATATAAAGGATAATTATTTTCATTTTTGGAAAAATCCCAACCAGAAGCAAGCATAGGAGAAAACCCAAAGTCTTTATCTATGGTTTCAATATTTTCTACATAGTTACCTTCTTTTTGTTTAGTTATTTTTCGCAAAACTACTCTTAGTGCTTGTTCTTCGTCTGATGTTGCGTTCAATTTACCCACGTTTACACCAGTTTCTGTAGTCCACGCACCTACAATTAATTTACCGCCTTTTTTACCCACGATAGTTCTATGTTTATTTCCTTCGAGTTCGATAGTCCATTCTTGGACAGACCCAGTTTTTGTTCTTTTATATAGTGTCGGATATTTCATTAGCCCATAGTCCTGTATTAGTGATTTTTAGTTTTAACGGATGCACAAAATTTTTCCATATATGATTGGTTTTTATACGCTTATCGTAACCAGCCACAGCATGCTTTTTATAGACAATTTCGTTTAAAATTCCTGGCCAAAGATCGACAGTATTAATCATTCTTTGATTCCTGGTAGTAACATTATTATCTACGGTGCTGTCAATTTCATTATAACCGCCCTTGTTTACACCAGTGCTCACAGTCGCAAAAGCAAATTTATAGAAACGAACAGTACAATAATTAGAAGTAAGGCATTGTAGTGTATAATCTAAATCTTCTACTGTGTCCATACGGTAACTGAACGGTGTTTGATTGTTTATCAAAACGCAGCCAAATGCAAAGGCGTTTACTCGATATTCATGGGCTGACATTTTATTGAAAGCACTAGAAGATAGACCAATTATGCCTATATTTGTGTATAGGTTATAAAAATTTTCTACTTTTTTAAAAACTTCATCGGGTATTGCTTTTCGATTCTTCCCATCTATAACTTCATAAATCATAGGTAAATCGTCGTCTAATTGCCAATGACATTTTTCTCCAAGATCTGTTGAGTAATTTTTAATAAAGGCACGAGCATAGCCAACTGACCCATAATCATTACCGCCTAGATTAATTACAGAACCTTTACCCCACGTAGCAACATAGTCATTATAATCTTGGTCTTCTACTACTAAACTAAAAGGAATGTTGTTTTGTTTTAACATTTTTGCAGTACATGAATCTGGACGGCCTTTAGAGGGTATGTAAATTTTATGCTTCATTTTGTAAGTCACTCATTTTATTTAGTTTTAAACCATACCGCACGAGTGCTATAGCACTAACCGCATCATAAATTTCTAACATATTATCTACGCCGTAGTAATTGTATTCTTTTAATTCTTCTATTGCTTTATTCAGCCTAAGAATTTGAGCATTTACCTCTGTTTCGCTTTTATCGCTTGTGTTCATTGTGGTCATTGTGGTTGGAATTTTATTAATTTATCAATACATAAATATAAACATTTATAGCACTAATGTCAAATAAAGTTAGTATTTTGTGTCAGAATCAACCCAGTTGATATGGTATTTTGTATCAGAATCAACCCAGTTAGTATTTTAGTTGCTCAACGGAAACTTGATAACATCGCAAGACCGATAATCAGCTATAGTATAATCAAACTGTCCTGCTAAAATGTTTGAATGATTTATTTTTATAGTTGGTAGTATTGCGTAACCATCTCGGGAAAGTTGTTCATCAACACCAAGCATCTGATTTTCGTAGATATGAGTATCACCCAAATTACCTATTAACTCATCAGGCACCATACCTGTCTCAGCAGCAAATAATTCAAGAAGCATAGCATAACTTGCTATGTTGAAGGGCAAACCTAGAGGCGTATCTACTGATCGTTGATTCCAAAGAAGAGAAATTGCTCTAGTAGGTTTGTTGCCACTGCTGTATCGCTTTGATGCTATATAATCTAGTTGCTCTTTTTTAGTTAGAACTCTAGTAAATAATTGAAAACCATAATGGCAAGGTCTCAAAGTCATTTCTTCCAATTTCGAAGGATTCCATGCGCTGACCATAATTGCTCTATCATCTGGATTATTCCGCAGTTTTTCTAGTACTTGTTTTATCTGATCTATACCATCAAAATTTTTCCACTGAGAGCCGTAAATAGGACCTAAGTCCCAAATAGTATCATGGTATGAACTTGGATTTTTAGCAATAGTTTTCATTTGTTGGAGTGACAGTGGATTTGTACACCATTTTCTATAGTTTTTGTACCAATCACCGTCCCATATAGAAACGTTCATTTTCCATAAGTCTCTTATGTCTGTCGAGCCTGTTAAAAACCATCTGAGTTCATTCATGATAGACCTAACAGCCATCTTTTTTGTTGTCAACAAAGGAAACCCAGTTTTCATGTCATGTCTGAAAGTAACTCCAAATATGCTTTTAGTTTTTCCATTTCTAGTGTCTTTTTCGTGGCCTTGACGCTTTATGAGTCTAAGAATATCTGCGTATTGTGTATCTAATGGGTTCATTTTTTTTTATAAGTGTGTGGTATTTTTAATAAACTTTGACAAAAGGTCCAAAGATGTTTCCTTTTTTTTGTGATAAATATGCCCACTGTGTAAGTAGGTCGGTTAGTTCGTTTTCTGATAACAAAGAAAAGCCGTATGCTATATGGAAACCCTGGAGCTTGGTACACAGTTCGGTCTGTATATAGGTTTCGCTTTGTTCGCTAAAAATAGTTTCGAAGTTCTTAAAAAATTCATTTACACCTCGAACATTAGTATTAAAGTTCTTGTTAGCTTGAATTTTTTTGAACATCTTTTCATATAAAGTTCTATTTTTACTAAATTCTTCTAGGTTTCGTGGCATACTTTTACCTTGTGGAAAATTTAAGCCAGTAAAAGTCTTAAAAAGGTCGTTTCTGAATCTAGAAGGAACCTTACCGAATTCAGCACTTGCGCCTTTTAGTTTGTATGATACCTGGACATTGCTTAGAGTAGACTTTGGGTACATTCGTATTTGAACATTTATAACAGATTTTCCGTCGTAATATTGGTCGTAGTTAAGTTCATCGTTACTAAATTTATTACCAACCATATCAAATGCTATATTTAGTCTAAGTAACTTATATTCTTTTGGTTTCTCGTTCGATAGGTTTACCAGTTCGTAGAATGCTTTTTTCTTGGTCTTTTTTAGAGAAATACCTATTAATCTATCCTCAAAAAACATTTTTTTCATCATATCATTGAGCTCTTGTATGCTTTTAGCCTCTTTAAGGTCCTGCATGACCGTCGAATTTTTTATTAACCAGACATCAGCAGGGTTCCAAGCATCCTTTTGGGAAAATCCAAAGGTCTTTATTTTTTGTGTAATAAAATCCATAAATCCACCATCCCTATTGAATATGGTGTGGCGACCTATTTTTAGGTCAGTTTTCATTTTTTTAAATATTTCTTCTTGTGCTAAAAAAGATTCTTGCCATGTAGGTTGATTTACTAGGTCATTGTAAATTTCTACTAGTTTTGTCTTTTCTACTACTTTATTTTTGATAACCATTTCAATTATATACAGTGAACAAAGTTCCTGGTATTTGGTAGTGTTTGCATCGCCGACCCGAGCAGATGAACCTTTGACATTTTCTTTAGAAATATCTGTAAGTTTAATTCTTTTACCTTTTTTAGTCTTGAATAGAAATTTAAGACTACCACCGGACTTTACTATATCGGTAAGTTCTTGATTAGTTTTTGCTGCTTCCAATGCCGAAAGAACACTTTCAGGACATTCAAGTACTTCAAATGCTTTAGTATTTTCCAAGAGCATCGGTTCTTTTGCTCTAATTTTATCTATGAAAACTTGTTTATACTTAGCTTTCGCTAGGTCCTTTATAGTAAATATTGCCATACGTCTTTTATGTTATATTTACTAATATTTATATAGCTAACCAAACTGCATTGATGGTCATTATCATCCAGGTTCATTTCCTATCCTAATGTTCATTTCATATCCTTAGGCATATAAGTTATTCAAGGTTCATTAAGGACATTAGTTATATAAGTGTTCAAAAGAATTGTTCGTTTCACTCACAATATAAAAACTTTTTTTATGTTCCGCAAATTTTTTATGGTAAAAGGTTGTAAAACTAATGTAAAAGGTTGTAAACATAATAAACATAAGAAACCACCATGCGAAAAACTATCTATGATACATTGCCCCACAACAACTTAGGGATGCTATATAACCCATAAAAACCCTTATTATATCAATATGCAAATAAGCAAGATTAAACTAAAAAACCTCAAAAATATAAATTCTTGAGGTTTTTTTTGGTTTGGTTAGTCAACAAATTTATATTCTACAGAACCGTCGGCATGTAGAATATATAAGTAGCAGCCATAAGCGTATTTGTTTTCCATATATTCAATGCCCAACCTGTTTCTGTAGATGTGTCAAGATTAAATTCTTCAGCATCAATAACAGAGGAGCGAACCAATTGAGCAAATTTGTAGTTATTGTCTTCTCTACCAGTTTCAGCCCATTTGGTATTAAAAGATTTTAGCCAAGGTAATGTAGATTTAGGATCGCCATCGTAGTGTTTGTAAAGTTTTAATCCTTGTAAATCTGAAATTTTTATGTAAGATCGAGTAGCCATAATGTTTGATTTATTCAATAGTTTGATTTATTCAATACAATAATATAAACATAAGTCTATTAAATGTCAACCACAAATTTCTATTTTCAAATTTCTATTTAGTCTAGGTATCATACAGCATAAAACATTTCCGAGGATTGCCGAGACTTAAAGTACTTTATTCATTCATGGTAATATACGGATAATAAATTAAACCTTGACTAAACGAAACCTCATTGACTAAACTAAAAAACCCTAACATATATAGCTAGGGTCTTTGGTTATCTGATGGCTATCTGATGGCTATCCAATGGTATCAATTAGATGATCCAATACAAAACGAGATTTTATTTTACTAGATGTCGATTTAGAAAACATTGTTTTTAGTTTTCCCATGGTTACATTAGCTCCAATTGAATCAAGTGGCAGGTTGTTCTGTATATT
>Ga0306871_1000013_pt1 | contig 70517 bp, 55 predicted proteins | sample AntRauMeHopE1497_FD_190447 | JGI IMG/M metagenome (GOLD analysis project Ga0306871, IMG submission 190447) | Saline lake microbial communities from Rauer Islands, Antarctica - Metagenome Hop E1 #497 (v2) (version 2) | ecosystem: Environmental > Aquatic > Non-marine Saline and Alkaline > Saline ... | reverse complement strand
TGGAATGAATATTTTATTCAACAGCTTATTCAAGCAGGCTACGGTACTGAGCAGGACCCGGAAGAAGAAATCGTAGATCGTTGGTTCAGAGACATAGTTTATAACATGTTGAGTGAAGAAGGACTTGACACACAGCGAAATTCAGGCTATATTAATGTAGTACCAATCGCAAAAGGCAAATCAGAAATATCATGAAAACTTATATAATAATCGATACCGCTAATGTGTTTTTTCGAGCTAGGCACGTTGTACGTGGCGATATCGATACTAAATTAGGTATGGCACTACACATCACACTCAGCAGCATTAAAAAGGCGTGGCTTGACTTTGGCGCGGATCATGTTGTGTTCTGCTTAGAAGGACGCAGTTGGCGTAAAGATTTCTATGAGCCCTACAAGCGTAATCGCAAGGTGACTCGCGATGCTATGACGCCGCGTGAGATGGAAGAAGACAAAGTGTTTTGGGAGATCTTTGATGAGTTCAAAGACTTTGTCGCTAACAAAACAAACTGTACTGTGCTACAGAATCCTCAGCTAGAAGCAGACGATTTAATTGCTGGCTGGGTACAGAATCATCCCAGCGACAATCATGTTATTATCAGCACAGACGGTGACTTTGCACAGTTGATTGCACCCAATGTAAAACAATACAACGGTGTTGCTAACATGACTATTACACACGAAGGCTACTTTGACGACAAAGGCAAAGAGGTAATTGATAAAAAGACTAATCAGCCTAAGCCTGCTCCGAACCCACAATGGCAACTGTTTGAAAAGTGTATGCGTGGCGATACCAGTGACAACGTGTTTAGTGCGTATCCTGGCGTGCGTGTAAAAGGCACTAAGAATAAGGTTGGTTTGACAGAAGCTTTTGAAGACAAAGGCACAAAAGGCTACAATTGGAACAACATGATGCTACAGCGTTGGGTTGATCACAATGGTGTAGAGCATCGTGTATTGGATGATTACAATCGCAATGTTGTGCTGTGTGATCTTACTGCACAGCCTGATAATATTAAACAAATAATCGATAGTGAAATAAACAGCGTAGAACCTAAAGATGTAAATCAAGTGGGTATGCGGCTTATGAAGTTCTGTGCTAAATGGGATCTACAGCGTATTGCTGATCAAGCGCAGAGTTTTGCTGAACCACTTCAAGCAAGGTATATTAAATGACAATTAAAGCTAAACCTATTCTAAAAGATCGTTTCTGGATAGTTGAAAATGATGGTGAACGAATCGGCACACTGAGCTGGAATGATGAACGATACATGTTCAGCAACAATGCAGAAACCTGCTTCTTTGACAATAAACTTCAAATAAAGAAAAAGTTTGGCGTAGACATTGAATGGAGCATTGTTGGGGATTCTGCAGAGAAATCACTGCCAAAAGACTTTACAGTTCATGGTTATCCTACCAGTGTTGCAGCATATAACAGTATGTATGATGTAAAGCGTAAGCTGCCACTGTTTACAAAAAGTGAAAAGTCAAAAAGCCTTTACTGTGCTGGCTATTATATTATTCGATTCGAAAAGGGTTGGGTCAAAAGCTTTTGTCCTAAACTGATCACAATTGAACGCTACGAAAATCGAGGACCGTTCAAATCAGAATTAGAAAGGCGTCAGGAGTTAAGTCGTGTCAACAATTGAACCTGTAAACACTGTTCCGCTACAACAGTTTATTCAACAAGTCAAATCAGCTGAAAACAGTCGAGCAAAAGAAGTAAAGCTAGATATTGCACAGGCAAAGAATCTGGCCTTTACACTCGGCATAGTTATGAGTAGACTACACGGCGAGTTAGAGCGATTGGTTGTAGAAAACAAGCAATCTGATGCTGACCAAGCCATCGAAGTACGACTGGATGGCGGCACAGGCTGGCAATAATCTGCGCAGTTTATACAAAAGAGAGATAAATATATATGTAGTTAATAAGGATTGCATATATGAGTCGGCCAAAGCCCGTAGTTATTTTAGAACACATTGATAACAAAACCTATAAAAGTGAACAGATACTAGAGGCTGATGCTATTTGGGCAGTGTTCTATCAAGGTAAGCCTTTTAATTTAAAAAGTGCCAATGCACTGACAAACTATCCTGGGCCGAAATACAAAAAGGTCAGCTTCTCAAATCCTGGTCATGCACACAATCTAGCTAAAAAGCTCAACATCATGTTTAAGTCTAATGATTTTGCTGTGTATAAACTTATCACAGGCGAGCAGATAGACGAATGAACTGGAAAGAAACATATACTAAACTGTTTCTCAAAGAACTAGGACACAGTATCAACGAGACCAGTCTCAAAGAATACATGCCGCTTTGGTGGCAAAATACACGAAACAAGGCTGCGGGCGGACTTAGACTCTCTAACGAGGGCCTGGACATGCTGACTCAGATTGGCCTTGCTGTGTACGAAATACCGTGGCCCAAAGAGATGGTGCTTACTACACAGGTGATCATATTCTTAGATCAATTTATTGACTGTCCGTACTATCTCAACAAAGACAGTATCACAGTGACTAACGAGCGCAAGGCTGTTGAGCTTACTCTTTTCTCAGGGGATCTGCGCAAGTATGGCATAGTCAAAGCTATGACTAGATCAAAAAAAGAAGCAGAAGAATCCTAACTGTTTAAAATCATTGAAAATCTTTTTTACTAAAAAGGTTGACCTATTGCAGAACCAATGTTATATTGTATTTGTTAGTTAAACACACGCACTGGTCGAACTGAAAGGACTACAACAATGGATACTTCAACTCGTACTGTTACTCCAAACAGCGCAAAATCTTCAATTAAACACGCTCTGCGCAAGAAGCGCCCGATCTTCCTTTGGGGCCCTCCGGGCATTGGTAAGTCGGATATTATTCACCAGATCGGCGAGCAACTGAATGCTCACGTAATCGACATTCGTTTGTCGCTGTGGGATCCTACTGACATCAAAGGTATTCCTTACTTCAGCAGCGTTGACAACACTATGCTTTGGGCTCCGCCTAGCGAACTGCCTAGCCAAGAACTGGCTGATAAGTATGAGAACGTTGTATTGTTCTTGGACGAGATGAACAGTGCCGCTCCAAGTGTGCAGGCCGCTGCATACCAGCTGATTCTTAACCGTCGTGTTGGTACCTACAAGCTGCCTGACAATGTTATGATTGTTGCCGCAGGTAACCGCGAAGCTGACAAAGGCGTTACGTACCGTATGCCTGCTCCGCTGGCTAACCGCTTTATCCACTTGGAAATGGCTGTTAACTTCGACGACTGGTTCGGATGGGCTGTTAACAACAGCATCCACAAAGACGTTGTAGGTTACTTGACTTTTAGCAAAAAGGACCTTTACGACTTTGATCCTAAGTCGCCGAGCCGTTCGTTTGCTACTCCACGTTCTTGGTCGTTCGTGAGCGAGTTGCTCGAAGACGATCTTGATGCTGGTACCACAACTGATCTAGTTGCTGGTGCCATTGGCGAAGGTTTGGCTGTGAAGTTTATGGCACACCGCAAGGTTGCTGCTTCGATGCCTAACCCTAGCGACATCCTTGCTGGTAAGGTTAAAGAGATGAAGTCTAAAGAGATCAGTGCAATGTATTCCTTGACTGTGTCTCTTTGCTACGAACTCAAGGAGAGTGATGCTGCCGGCGATAAGAAGTTTGATGAAAAAGTCAGCAACTTCCTGCGCTTTGCAATGGATAACTTTGATACCGAACTGGTTGTTATGGGTATCAAGCTGGCACTGACGCAATATAACTTGCCTATCGACCCCGACGCCGTGGACTGCTTCGATGAGTTCCACGACCGTTACGGTAAGTATATTAAGGCAGCACAGAGCGTCTAAACAACAAAGTGGGCAGGGAGACCTGCCCACTTTTTCTATTCAACGGTTGACAACGATTGTAAATACTGTTATAGTTACAGCATGAACACTAGCACAGAGGTAAACTATGTCTACTAAACAAACTCAAAGCAAACTTAAGAACTGGGAGCCTGACCCAAATATTACTGGCGAAGAACTAGAGCGTATGCGTGTAGAAGTATATGATCGTATCGTTGTCGCTCGTATTGGTCTTCTACTGCGTCATCCTTTCTTCGGTAACATGGCAACTCGTTTGCGTATTCTTGCTGCGGATGATTGGCTTATGACTGCGGCTGTTGACGGTAAGAATCTCTACTACAACACTCAGTTCTTTAACGCAATGAATAACAAAGAGATCGAGTTTGTTATTGCTCACGAGATCCTGCACTGTGTTTACGATCACCTTGGTCGTCGTGACTGGCAAGGTCGTGACATGCGGCATCGTCTCTACAACATCGCAGCAGACTATATTGTAAACAACCTGCTGGTGCGTGATCGTATCGGTACCAAGCCCAAGGTGGTTGACTGCTACCAAGACTTCAAGTATGAAGGCTGGAGCAGTGAAGAAGTCTACGAAGAGCTTTACAAAGAAGCTAAGAAAAACGGCGAAGATTTCCTTGACAAGCTGGGCGAGATGCTGGACGAACACCTTGACATGGATGGCGATGGCGACGAAAATGACAACGGTGAAGGCAAGGACAAGAACGGCAACGGTACCAGCAGCAAGCGTCCTAAATTTACTGAGGAGCAGATTCGTCAGCTAAAAGACGATATCAAAGAAAACATGCTCAGTGCTGCGCAGGCCGCAGGTGCTGGCAATGTTCCTGCTGGTGTCGCTCGCATGATCAAGGAAATGACTGAGCCTAAGATGAACTGGCGCGAACTGATTCGTCAGCAAATCCAAAGCACAATCAAGAGCGACTACACTATGATTCGTCCTAGCCGCAAGGGCTGGCATACTGGCGCTATTCTACCTGGTATGAGCTTCCAGGACACTATTGACCTTTGTATTGCACTTGACATGTCAGGTTCAATTGGTAGTGCTCAGGCTGCTGACTTCCTTGGTGAAGTTAAAGGCATTATGGATGAGTTTAAAGACTATCGCATCAAGCTGTGGTGCTTTGATACTAAGGTTTACAACGAACAAGACTTTAGCGCCGATGGCGGCGAAGATTTGATGGACTATGAAATTCTGGGCGGTGGTGGCACTGACTTTGATGCTAACTGGGAATACATGAAAGAAAATGATATCCAGCCTAAGAAGTTCATCATGTTCACTGACGGCTATCCTTGGAATAGCTGGGGTGACGCAGATTACTGTGATACTGTGTTTATTATCCACGGTCACAGTGATAAAAATCTTGAAGCGCCGTTTGGTGTTACTGCACACTACGAAGAAGGTAAATGATTAAGAACGGAGAACCAAATCCACTTAACGTTTTTGAAGTGAGGCGAGTCAAAGCGGCTGCGCCTCACTTTGAGTATGTTAACATACCTATGAAATACAATCTTGATCAAAGTTTGATAAAATGGATCGAACGAAACATCAAGAACAGATTCTACATAGGACGCAATGTGTTACTAGACGACAACAACAAAATTGCTCAGATAATTACAATTGGCTTTGAAGAGACCAAAGACATGAGCTATTTCATGTTGGCCTGTCCACATTTAAAGTACAACTAAATAAACTGCGCATATATAATAGTGTAAGGAGATTAAACTATGAGCGACAAAGCTAAAACAACCGAAGCTGAGGCAGAAACAATTACAGCACCTGCGCAGCCTCAAGCACAGGGTCCGGATCTTACTGTACAAGATCTTACTGCTCTCAAAAATATTATCGATGTAGCAAGCCAGCGAGGCGCTTTTAAACCTAGCGAAATGATGACTGTAGGCCAGACCTATATGAAGTTAGAGCAGTTTCTAGCAGCAGTTGCAGCACAGCAAACACAAGGAAATTAATATGTTAAAGCATATAGGACGTATGGTTAAGAATGGTAGAAAAGTCATTGTAGCATACAAAGTAGTACCAAACGAGCCAGATCATTGTATTGTGGTCACTACAGAAAATTTGATGGCAGAAGAACACGATACGCTGATTAAGTTGGTAGAATCTGCTGCTGGACAAGAAGCGGATGACCTAGCAACTGCAATGGCCAGAACACCGCTTCCTGATGGTAGAAACATGCTAACAGCATTTCACACCACAGGCAAAATGGTCAAGGTTCCTACCAACACAGTAGAAATGACTCCTACTATACAGAGTAAGATCATGCTCAGCGAACTGAACGAAGTTATCGCTCAACAGCGTGGCGTTACTGTAGCAGACCTAGCTGTTGGTGGGAACACAGCGCCTAAGCCAGCAGCAGCACCCGTATCTGCTATAGCTGAGGCGGTAGCTGTAGAGCCCGCACAAGCTGTCACAGACGGTGTTTTGACCGATGAAGATCTAGCACGTCAGTATCGTTCGCAGGCTGATCGTTTGAGCAAGGAAGCCGCAGAATTGCGCAGACAAGCAGAAGAGCTAGCACCAACAAAAAAGCAAACAACTACTGTAAAGAAGCCAGCTGTAAAGAAAACAGCCAGTGCCTGATAAATTACCTCCAGAAGTGATAGAACACTGGCCGGAGATATTTAAGGATATTGAGATCAAAGCGGTCCCAATGGAATATATCACATCCGTAGTGGTTCGCTTTGATGACGGTGAGACTTGGGAAATAGATCTAAGCCCCGAAAGCTTGGACGTAGAAGGCGTTGATATTATAGACGTGATAGAAGAAACTCTTGAAACGTTTTTTGAAGAATACGACGAATATATCGAAAGTGTAGACTTTAGACTCAACACACAAAAAGTGATTGACGACATTACTAAAAGAGTCGGTACATTTCTAAAGAAAAGAAAGTAACTCCTGAGATATCTTTTATTTTGTATAAATACAAGTAATAAGATATCCAGGAGTTGTTATAATGGCTTTACGTCTAAGACGCGGGACCGATGCAGAACGTCAACTAATTACGCCAGCAGAAGGCGAAATAATCTATACTACTGATACTAAGTCAGTGTACATAGGCGATGGCACTACAGTAGGCGGTATAATAATTAGTGGTGAGATTGGGCTAGACGATTTAGCTGAAGTTGATCTTTCGACTCCACCTACAGCAGGGCAAGTATTAGTCTGGGATGGAGTTAAATTTGTTCCAGACGATGTAGCAGGAGTAGGCGTAGTTGAAGGATCAAACTACAGAATTAACGTCATAGGCGATGATAGCAGTACATTAGTTGATACCGTAACTAACACCCTTACTGGGGTGTTTGTAGGTGACGGTAGTGGGTTGACTAATCTTCCAGGTGTTAGTAGTATTTTTGATCTTAATGATGTTTTTGCATTTACTCCACCTGATGTTAATGATGTACTAATATTTGATGGCTTTAATTTTACTCCTCAGAAAATAACAATTATCGAAGGTGCTGACTCAACTATTATGGTTAACACTAACAATAATACATTCACTGGTAATTTTAATGGAGACTTATTAGGTGGAAATGTTATTTCTGATGACTCTTCAAGTATACTAGTTGATAGTCAAAATTTTAGATTTTCTACTAGGAATATGGATATCGAAAACTCTTCGATTACAGTAACCACTACGGACGGATTACAAGTTTTTGGAAAAAATATATCATTAATTGCCGCCCAGATTGACGGCAGTATAATTAATTCTGGTCTATTAACTATTGATGCTAATAAATTTGTAAATGATACACCTGTAGAATTAGTAACCGGAGAGTATTTAGGCGGTATAGTATTAGTAAGTAAATCAGGATTGGATGACACTGCTCCTAAAGCAGCTTTATTGTCTAGTATAGATACTGTTACTGGAATATCACCCAATCCGGCTATAACAGACCTATGGTTAGAAGATGCCGATGGTGACTTCCGTCCAATGTTTAGTGTTAACTCTAGAGGAATTGCAAGTGCAAGTAATGCATTTAAAATGACAACCTATACTGATAATCAGGATCGAGATACTAATATACCATTTCCTGAACCAGGTATGATAGTATTCAATCAGAGAGACGACAGTACCGGAGTACCACAATTTCAAGGGTATGACGGAACTGCTTGGATAGATTTACATTAATAAATATTGAGCATAAATTTAGGTTTTAAACTAATATTTGACCCTGCGTGCCAAGCATACGGGTCATTCCATAAAAATATATCACCTTGCTTATACCCTGTGAGATATGTATTACCTATATAAAAAACATGTCCCATGCAAGAATCTTCTAAATGAATATGCATACGATTAGGAGAAATATTTACAGGAATTCTGTCGTAATGCGGGGCAGCACAGTATCCCGGATCAATCTTTGAAATCCAAGCAGAATTGAACGAATTAAATCCTATATGATTTAGAATTTTCATTATTATTGATCTATCAAACGACTGGTCAGGGAAGTACATGTCCCATTTTACTGTTCCACTATTGCTACTAATATCGTAACCTACACTTTTCCAAATTTTAAAAATTTCTGATATTTCTTCATCAGCTAAAGAAGCAGTAGGACCAGTAGTATCAGGAGTTCCTAAGTTTTTTAATAATTGATTTATGTCAATTATGTTACTACAATTTCCTAAATATGTTACGTCAGACATTAATAATGTTCCAAATGATCAATACCTATTTTCTTACGGAATTCATCAGTAAACTTACAGTCAATTCTTAACCCGTATTCATGCTCCATACTAAATTCTCCTCCGTGCCAATCCTGATCATTAAAAAAAGAGGCATGAGAATTTATATAACATTTTTTTTGTTGTTGAGGATCCCATATATAGAAACCTCTCTTTATTAGCGGTCTAATATGTATAAATTCTGTTTTATGATTACTATATCCGTCTTTGTTGCTTTGGGTGCTATAATCGATGTCTCGATGCTCAAACGGTTTTGAACTAGAATTACTTACAAAAAATAAAACTCTACCTATTGTATCAATTATATTATTGTTTTTTAAGTTGTTAATCCAGTTCACAACTCCAGGAAAAAACTTTTGTTCTTCGGTGGGCAATCTTTCGTATACCCCTCGATCAGACATATTTGTTGCATCTTCCCATAAAAAATAATAGATGTAAGGATCGTGCGCACCCATTGTCATTTTTAAATATGTTAAAAATGTGTTTCGTTCTTTAAAATTTTTAAAATTAGAAGGATACAATTTCATTCCTTCGATTTTAATCGGATCATTATCGGGTAATTTTTCAAATTCTTCAAACGCTTTGTAAATTGGCTTCCAGTTTATAATATGGCTAGCATCATTCCAATCAAACTCTGGTTTCATCCAAGTGCCTTCTTTTGCATATTCTCTTGCTAACGCAAACCCTTTGCATATTTCAGGATGTAATTTTTTAAAACTTTCTACATCTAGATGAGAATCTAGATCAATATAAGGCCTGCTGCCGATTCCTCTTATCATTTTATTCAATCCTTTATCTATAAATTTATTTAGTTTATAAGTATATGTATGAATGATCATTTTGAATACTATTATAATAACGTGCCTGGTAAAGGCCTATGTCGAAATAATTTAATCTACACTAGTCTTATCTCTAAGGATCATAAAACATTTTGTCAATGGTATCACAATGATGCTGAATATCACAAAAATATGAACCAAGTAGTTGATCCTAAATTGATGGACGAAAAATGGCAAAGAGAGCTAAAATTTTTAGATTTGATGAATACACACTTTCCTCAACATATACCGTCTATTTTAGATATTGACTATAACCAAAAAAAAATATATTTAGAAATCGACGGTTATGATATATGGGAACGTGTAGGCTGTAATAATATTGACTATAGTAGTGTGTTGGTTGATTGGGATAAACAGATGCTTGAAATTATAGCAGCACATCAAATCTTAGGAATATACAAACTGTCAATGCACCCCAGTAGTTATTTTTCGGTTAATGGCAAATTAAAAAGTATTAATTATTTTTTCTGTTATACTGATCATGACAAGTCGATAATGATGAGAGACGTATTAAGTCATATAAGTCATGATAGGCAGAGAGACTTAATTCCAAAGATGAATACAATGGGTTTAGATTTTGATTCAACTATGTCGTTTACTCAATTTCAGCATATTGCGTTTGACACTTTTAAGTTGAACTTTAGAGAAGATGTAATGGAATCTGCAAAGGAGATTTATCCATTATGAAAATAGGAATTACTGGTCATACTAACGGAATTGGTAAAAGTTTGTATGATCATTTTAAAAATAATCACACTGTACTAGGTTTTAGTAGAACCAACGGATATGATATTGATACTGATTCTAAAAAGATCATTGAAGAAATAGACGATTGTGATTTGTTTATTAATAATACCAACTGTAATCAAGAATTTTTATTAATAGAAGCAAACAAGAAGGTTCCTAAAATTATAACCATGGGTTCGGTTGTTACTAATTACCCAAATGCATTTGCAAACAGTAGTAAACATAATTTAGAAAACTTACACAATCGATTAGTATCCGACGTCGATTCGTCTAAATTATTATTATTAAAATTATCTTTTATAGAAAATTCAGAAAAAATAGACAGAATTGACAGTGATTTTACTATCTCTCATAATGAAATAATAAAGTCTATTGATTTTTGGTTAGATCACAACTATATTAATAAAATAGAATTTCACTTTAAATTAACAGATTATACCATAAGGTCGTTAGAAAAATTCAATATTGATATTGATAAGATCAGGAATCCTTAATATGTTTTGTCTCAAAGATTGGAATGAAAATCTAGATTTAGATAATTTTTACAAAGAGGCAAATCGACGAGGATTTGTAAATAATTCAAGTCAAGCAGCTATGATTGATTGCTTTCAAAATGAACGTGAATGGAACGTCTGGATACTTTACAATGAAGATCGTGCTATTGGTAGTGTAGCTGCACATTCATTTGATGATATTATACCAGGCGGCTATCGGATACTTACTCGTGTTTGTACATTTGCCGAAGAACGTAAAGGAGCAGGACTTATTACCCCTAAACGTCTTATAGCAGAACATCAAAATCTAACAGACCAGTTTTTATTACCTAAATGCATCGAATGGGTTGCTGGAAGAGGACGAATGTTTGCTACTTCAAATGCTAGCAAGGAAGCAAGTCAGCGCCTAGTACACGGTTATTATTTTCCTACTCTAGCAAAGATTGGCATTGTTAGTAAAATTAAAGATGTGCATTACAGACATGTAGATCAAACTATATGGGAAATACACCCTGATGCATTTTTAGAAAACTTAAATCGATATCCCAGATGGACTAATTTATAGTTAACTGAAATTGTTTTGGAACTAAATTTAATAATTCTTTTAATGAGATGTCATCAACATCAAAATTACAACCTTGATCAATAACTTTAAAATTTGTAATAGTGCCGGCTTTATTGGCATAATTTAACCAAGGACTTAAGGTGTTATCAAAATGATATCTAGGGTTATTCCCTTGTAAAAGAATTGATACATTTACCGGACAGGTTAATTTATTTCGTATTAATAATTTTCGAACAACTAATTGTATTCTAGGATGTTCGCCAAAACTAGCTGCTGTATGTAAAATTCCGGCATTCATTTGATACCACGTATTATCTTGTACCAAGTGATACATTTTTTTAGATTCGAGATCTATAAGATATCCTTCATCTCCACTTAGATTTAAATGATATCTATCATCTATGTCTGCATGTTTAGTATAGCATTGCTCACTATTTAATACGATTATTCTTGCTTCACCTATTGCAAAGGGCAACGTTTTCAAAATTTGATCAACTGCTGTGTTCTTAAACTCTTCTTTTACAAACCAAGGATCATAAAAAAAATCGTCTGAAGGATAGTTGAGCGTTGTTTTCATTGTCAGACTAGATTCAAATATTATTTTATCAATTAAGTCTTCAGAAAGTGATATGTTGATACTTTTAATCATAAAAATATTTATTAGAATTGATAAAACATAAATATTTTTATGAACATATCAATAGATAAATCGTGGACTCGGATAGGAATCAGTCTGAGTGGCGGGGCAGATAGTGCTCTACTAGCATATCTCATATTGAAAGAAACTGACGCTGACATCTATTTTACTACACAGATACGTATGTGGAAAACTCGACCCTGGCAAAGATATATTGCTAAAGATGTAGTTTCATGGTTTCAACAAAGATTTGAAAATAAAATCGAACATATAGAAGGATTTATTCCTCCCGAAATGGAAGAACCTAATACAACATATATTTTAGATGAATACGGTAAAAGCAAACCGGGAAATAGAATTATATTACGAGCACACAATGAATTTGTAATCCATAACTACAAATTAGATGCTTGGTTTTCTGCCGTTAATAAAAATCCTGATATAGATATTCCCGGAGCGTTGGAAGATCGAAACGAAGGAGTATTGCCGTTACACATGAAGCACATGGGAGTTGACATTTGTCATCCTTTTGTGTATACTACTAAAGATAGGATCATAAAACAATATTATGATAATAATATTAAAGACTTGTTAGATATTACTCGTAGTTGCGAAGGCGAGTTTCAAAGTTTAGATTATACCACATACACACCATATCAAGAAGTTCCTGTATGTAATGAGTGTTTTTGGTGTAAAGAAAGAGCGTGGGCCGTTGAACAAAACAAATAGTTGCACATTTTGTATGCATCCTTTTACAGGGCTAGCTACTAGAGAAGACGGAGCAATTAAAGTTTGCTGTCGCAGTCAGCCTATCGGCTATATTCAAAATGAGACTTTAGAATCTGCATGGAACAACAATGCTATGCGCGAAGTACGCAGGCAAGTACTAAACAATGAACGGCCCACAGTGTGCAAGCCATGTTTCGACCTAGAAGATCAGGGAGTAGAGAGCTTAAGACAGCGTCATACAGCAGGGGTAATACCAGAAGCCAGGGTCAACTTATACCCTGACGCACTAGACGCTTTAAACGACGACTACACAATGCCGTTTGAATTTCCTACAATGGAAATTAAACTAAACAACTTATGTAATCTAAAGTGTCGTATGTGCAACCCATTAGACAGTACCAGTTGGAAGGACTGGGATTCTGTTACTGAATTTTATAAAAAAGAAAACAACTATCTAATACCTACTATTGAAAAACTAGTTAACACTCCAGGACAATACATTGGTCCGTTTGATAACTCAGATAATTGGTGGAGCAGTTTTGAAAAACTATTACCGTATTTTCGCAGAGTAGAATTTGCAGGCGGCGAGCCACTAATGGATCCATACCATTATAAGATTCTTGACATGCTTGCGCCTTACGGCGATAACATAGAATTAAAATATGCTACCAACGGAACCACACTAGGAATCAAAGGTGGAAGAACCATATACGACTATTGGCCTAAATTTAGATCAATAGCAGTAAATGTAAGTATTGACGGAATACATGATGTGTACGAATACATCAGAGGCAACGGCAAGTTTAGTGAAGTAGAAGAAAACGTTAAAGTGTTTAAAAGCTTTCCTAATGTGAGTAGAGTAGTAGGAGCGTTTACTGTTCAATCAAACAACATAATGCAGATTGACAAAGTTATTGATTATTTTATTAACAAAATGGGCATTGTATTTTACTCTCACAGAGTAAACTATCCAATGTCACTAAGTGCGCAAGTATTGCCGCCAGAACTAAAAGCAAAAGTAGTAGCACGTTTAGAACACATGAAAACGGAAGTATTAGAATACCCAATGATTAAACAACATAAACTATTAGAAACTGTAACTCTACAACAAATACAGGATAATATTAATTTTCTAACAGCAAAATGTATGTACGAAACACATTGGCAAGACTGTATACAGTTTAATAAACGCTTAGATAAAACTCGTAGTCAAAATTTCCTTACAGCCAATCCAGAGTTTGTTCCGTATGTTTAAGGTAGAAAGTCGTTGGGGGCACGAAGATAGTATTCATGTAGAATGGAATCTAGGAAAACGTTGTAATCTAGATTGTTCCTACTGTCCTGTTGAAATTCATGATAATCATAGTCCACATACTGATATAACCATATTAGAAAAAACAGTTGATCAATTAGCAGCATTAAACAAACCTATTCGTGTTAGCTTAACCGGTGGCGAGCCTTGTGTTCATCCAAAAATTGAATCGCTGCTAGCATATATGAGTCCTAGAGTAGAATGGATTAATATTACAACAAATATTACTAGAACAGCTGACTGGTATATTAATCAACCTTTTGTTAATCACTGGGTGTTTAGTTTACACTTTGAAGATGAGCAATGGGAGGAAAGAGCTTGTAAAATTGTAGATTTTTACGAAAAATCTAATAATCCTTTAATTCAAGTTAACGTAATGGCACATCAAGATTATATGGATCGTGTTAAATCTGCTGTTGATTTTTTAAAATATGAAAATGTTCCATATGTCATACGCAGAATTAGGTGGACTGAGCGGCACGATTGGTTTGATGATATGAAATACAATCAAAAAGATTTGGATTGGATACTCACACACGATTCAACTGCTGTGCCAAATATTGTAGTTGACGAAACTGATTATTACCATGCTAACGATATTATCAAGAACAACCTTAACCAATTTGAAGGATGGAGATGTGCTGCTGGTATAGAAAGTTTAATGATCAATTGGGACGGTGAAGTACATCGTGCGACTTGTAGGGTAGGCGGCAGTTTAGGCAATATATATACTGGTACTTTTAAACAACCAGACGAATGGATCGCATGTACAAGAAAATGGTGTACCTGTGCTGCTGATATTCCGTTAACTAAAATAAAACTTGTTTCCTAGCATTTGTTTCTGGTTGACAGTCGCACACTCCGACTTTCTTGCAGACTGTAGGTACTATTGTAGGAGAAAAATTATCAATAAACTTGTCATCGTAGATATTATAAAAAGTATCTAAATTATATAATGGCTGGCCGCAGCCTCCTCTAATATCTCCATTCTTATCAATAAAAAATGTATCTATTCCAACGTTACAGGACCATCCTGTGAATATATTTTTGTCATTTAACGATAACCAATTACGTGGAACTTCCTTTGTTTCGCCGTCAGCATACATTATTGTAGGGATGTTTCTTGGTAACTTTTCTGCGCCAAGCCAATATTCTTCATTTGGATATCGTTTCAACGAATTGCTAAGATAATCTTTCTACTCGTTAGTATACCTTTGCTTATCATTATGTACTTCTAATGCAGTAATAGGCCATTCATATTTACTGTTCTTTAGTTCTTCTACAATTGAAATGCATTTATCTCAATTAGTTGGATCCATTAACACCATGCTGTTTACGGTTTTATTTTTAGTATACATTATATCTGCAACATCTGAAATGTGTTTTGGATCAACCTTTTCGTGATGACAACTTAGCATAGTATGGTCAATATAATCTCCATACTGATTCCACCATCGTAATGTTCTACTACCATTAGAGCTTATGCTAATAACACACCCGTGTTCTTGACTAAAATATTTTACAAAGTCTCCAAACTCTCTTCAAAGCGTAGGTTCGCCGCCAATTATATGTAATTGTATTTCATCCTTATTTGCATTATTTTTGTAATAATTAATAACATGTACAAGATTGTCTTTTACTCGTTCGAACTTTGGCCAAGGAATATCGCCTTCGTGGTATCCCGGAAAACAATACCAACAGTTATAATTACAAATATTACTTAAAAATAATTCTATTCTTAAGATATTTTCTGGTATGTTTGATTCTATTTTGATAATTTCTTTCATAGTAAATGACCAAGTTCAGGGAATATAGTTGCCGCATTTAGGCCGCGAATTTTATCTAGTTTATTTGTATATTCTTTAAAGCCAGGTAATAAATGACTATTATCCTGAGCATTCATATGATTTAAAACTGCTTCCCAGCGTTTCCATCCATAAGGGTTGTGTTTCCAGTAGTCGTCATCTTGTCTATAATTTTTCCACAACCAATCTTTAAACTCCATAAAACGTTCTTCTACTTCTTGTTTGTCTTCTTTGGGCAGAATCTGTATGCTTAGAAATGTAGGAATGTATAATAGGTGCATATTAACTAGGCCGCCACCCATTTGTACGCCGCCGGGAACTGTTCCGTTGTTTAGCTTTTTAAATCCGCTTTCTAGTTTCCACTTTATAAAGTCGGGTAAATGTTTTACGTTGAATATTTGTATTGCTGTTGCTAGACTAATTTGTATATTATCTGGAGTATTATCTAACAGATGTAATGTACGATCAACTGTTTCCCAATCAGTAGGGTATCGTATATATTCATCACGTTCATGACTTGCGTCCATACTTACAGCAAATTTAACTTTTTTAAATTTACTCCAAAGTTGAATTAAATCTTCGTCGACTAGCAGGCCATTTGAGTTATACCGTAATAATATTTTATCTTGATAGCCTTGTCTAATAATTTCTTCAATAAACATCTTATGTTCTTTAATCATCAGAGGCTCGCCGCCGGCAAAATAAACTTGACGAAGGTTAGGAATTTGTCTATACATCTCCTCCCAAAAAGTGTCCTTTTCGTGCCACTTGTTATTAAACTCTTTTCGGTCCCATTGCATTTGCTGTTTTACATTTTCGTCTTGCAAAACAGGAATTAACTTTTTATGATCAGCAACCCATTTACTCGAATCGTGAGGACTACACATTACACACTTAATATTGCAAGTATGTCCTAACCGTAAATCTAAGTATTTTAAATTTTCTGGTACAGTTCCATCTTCTTTTGTCTGACGTACTAATTCGGGAATATCTACACCATCTTCCATCCAAGTATAACTTTCCCAAACACGCTTACTAGCAACGCCGTTAGATTCTTCTTCGAAACATTTACGACAACTGGCAGGAATTTTTCCATCTAGCATAGTTGTACGTACACTTCGCATATACTCATTGTTCCATGCTTCCATCGGAGTTTCTCGGCCAAAGTTTGCCGGTTTGCCGTTTTCCATTTTGACTAAGCCGACTTGGTGGTCTTCTCCTGCACCGCTGGCATTTGCACTACAGCACAATCGCATGTCTCCATTGGGTCTTGTCGCAAAATGTATCCAAGGAAGCACACAAAATGTATCGCTGCCGGAGGCGTTTGCTATTTCTTCTTTGTATTTGTCTAAATTAGACATTGGCTTTCTTCCCTATAATCATGAAGCGAGTGTATTTAGGAGTCTCGAACTCATCTCTCCACACTGGTTTAATTTTACTCATTTGTGTAAAATTGTCTAAGTCAGTGGAGCATCTTACATGCTCATCTAAATCGAAATAGTTATTGCTCTGTATTACAAATAATGCATTGTCTGGTTGATTGTTTAACCAGTGTTCATATTGCTGTTGAGTAATGTGTTCACAACTCGTGTTAATTACAATATCCACAGGTAAAGTATATGTACACATGTCTGCTGTTACTGCTGCAAATCGGCCAGTCATTTCATAATTTTTATTAACTGTGTTAGCAATTTCTTCACATGCAGGATCGATGTCTACACTTGTAATATGTTCTATGCTTAAATCACTATTAAAAAGAATACTAGCAAGCACGCCGTTCCAGCCGCCATAGATAGCAATTCGGTAGTTATTATACGGCATATATTTCTGTAGATTTTCTACTAGCCATACCTTACTGTTTATTTGACCTTTCCAAAAACTCTCAAGTGTTCGATATCTATCTTTACTATTTCGAATAGCATCCATCCAAAATAATACGTCTTGTATATCAACTTTCAAACTGTGCTCCTGACTTATCAAAGATACCACATTGCTTACTGCATTCCTGCAAAGGTTTATTTGTCCAGGTGTTTTCAATTTGGGTAAAGTAGTTAGAGTCAAATATATCCTTTAAACTTTGTTTATTTAGATTGGGAAATATTTCAATTTGCTCCATGTAATCAATTCTAGATTCTTGAGAAGGTAATATCCACTCAAAATCTAACCAACAACACGGACTTACTGTTCCGTTTGCTGCTACATATATCTGCAATTGCTTTTTAGCTTTACATACGATGATAGGAGATACTGCATTTTGTGCTTGTTCTACAAGTGTAATCATAGATTGGCTTTTACTTGTTGGCTCTAAATAGTGTGTAGGTTTCCCGCTGTCGTCTAATACTGCCCATTTATCATTTTTAAATCTACTAGTATGTTTTATAGTAAAATTATTGAATTTCATTTGTTCTGAGATTAAACGGCACTCTTCAATTTGATGTTCGTTATGTTTAAATACTAGCATATGCCATTCTGCAAGGCCGCCGTTGTTGATAAATGCTCTTGCATTTTCTATTATTTTGTTCCAGTCAGTTGCTACTCTATACAGATGGTGCGTGTCTATTAGTCCATCAATACCAAAAGTTACAAATACATTTAAGGAAGCAAGGTCATGCCACCATTTTTTACTTCTAGCACTTCCATTAGTATGCATACTAAGTCGTATATTAGGATTATTTTCTCTAAGATATTTAAAAATCTCCAATGTATCTTCGGCAATGATAGGATCTCCAAGATTGCCGCACATAAAGAGTCTATCTAACTGTTGTATAAACTTTGCAGGAAACCATTCTTTAAATTGTTCTAAAGATATTTCGTCAAGTGTTATTAGAGGGTTTAATATCCCTCCACTAATACGTCGAGGACACATAGGGCAGCGTGCTTGACACTTACTTGTAACTTCAAGATGAAGTTCTTTAATATCTTGGTATCTATACATTCTTTATCTTTGATATTTTGCTAGCAGTAAAATTACAGATTATTCATTTAGAAACCCTGAAAGTTGTAAGGTATATTTGTCATTTAGCCCTATATTTGCTCCAATATGTTCAACTGTACTGTCCCAAAGCAGACCTTCACCCTGTTTCCAATGAGTATATGTGGCCCAATTTTCATTATCATTATATTGAATAAGATGTCCTATCTTCCAATCTTCTATATGAATGTTTGCTCGTACTTTAGTACGTTTATCATCGGGGAATTTCTTATTAATTTGAAAAAATGTATCTCTGTGAACTGGAATAACATTGCCAGGCCGTTGACGAATAGTGCTAACTGTTACTATTTCCATGCCAATCTGCTGTTCAAGAATATTGTAATCAATTTGTTCGCTATTCCACCAAACTTGATTTATATTTGTATTATATACATCATAGCTATCCGGAAATCCTCCATACTTTTTGTGTATATCAGTCAATTCTGTTTTTTGATGCTGTATGCAAGTTTGATCAGTGTCATAACTTGCACTAAAAAACTCTGGAAAATTGTAATCTATTTTAATTTTTCTAATCATTGTATCTCCTTTTTGGAATTTTGCTATCGGCACTGCTTACACACGTATCTGTAATACACTTTTTTGGTGAAGGAAAAATATTAAATCCTTCAGTTAATGTACCTAACAGTTCGTCTTTACAACTATAACTTCGTTTAATTTCGTTTTCACGTACCACGATTCCTTGATAACCTGCATTACATGTCCAATCTTTAAATTTATTAAATCCAAATGCATTGAATCTTTCTGCTTGATCTATATAATACTTATTGTTATTATTATCAGTAAGTTTAATTTGTGATATTTGATTGCCTTGCCATTGCTGAGCAAATCCTGTTTGCATTTTTTGTATTTGTTCGTTAGTATATCCATGTACTACAAAAGATGCAGTAGAATCACTTTGTGGCTTAAGAGTGACATTAATTCCCCTAGCAGCAAATCGTTCGAGTCGCTTGTAAAGTTCGTCAAACTGTTCCGGAACCATAACCTGATTGATGGTAACAAATGTATTCTGATTTATTAGCTGTAGACATTTATCACCAAACTCTTCTTCTTGTGCAAATTCTGCATGGTAGCTGGCTGTTATGCTTCTACGCTGTAATGTTTTGGTATTTTCTAGCCAGCGTTCCCACCACTTAGTGCCAGGGCTTAGATTAGTGGTCATATGCAGACTTTGATATTCAACTTCGTTGTCGTTTGCATAATGCTCTATTATCTTATCAAAGTGTTTATACGCTGTAGGTTCGCCGCCACTGAAACTGAAGTGAAAATCAGTGAAGTTATTTGCACGGGCTTGTGCCTTGATACTATCCACTGTGTGTAAGTACAATTCTAAATCTTGGTGGTCGGGGGTACTAGATCTAGCGTAAGGCCAGCAATAACTGCACGAATAATTACAAAATCTAGCCAAGATCCACGAAACTGTAAAAAGACGACCTTTTAGCATAGTCTCTTGCCCAAATTCTGTTATATCATTCCAGGGTATTTTTTGAAAACTGTTCATACATCCAATCAAAATCGTTTATTAGTTTAAGTGCTTCTGTATTAATTTTATTTTTTACGCCGTATTCAAAACCTGCGTTGGCACCAGCAATTGCATATTTGCCGAACGGCCTGTTTTCTCCTACAGTTTTCCAGGCAAGTAATCTTTCTTCAGTTTCTATATTATTTTGTCGATCTATAATCTTACTAGACAATTTGACACATTCTCTAAACGCACTACGCCATGCACTAAACGAATCCGTGTTAAATGCAGTAATGTTAGATATTTTTGACATAGATTTAAATTTATTTGTAATACTAGTAGTCATGTCAGGTTTTGATGTATCCATATCAATAGCAAGATGTCTAGGAAATAATTTTACACCACCGTAGCCGTACACTAAATCATTTACGGGATTTTGACTTCTCCATACATGAACAGCGTCTTGATCCCACTCTGATACTAGATAGTCAAAGTTAAAGTCGTCGACTATTAATGCATCAGCATCAACGATCCAAAACATTTTAGTAAAGCAACGCTTTGCTGCGGCAATGTGTGCTTGATGTATACCTTTGACGCCGTGGACACGTTTTACTGATGGAAATCTAGCCTTTAGGGCAGCGTAGTTAGCATCTGCGTTAGGTTCTCGATAACTTATGAATACAATATCATACATACTTAATTATAACAATCCTAGCTTTTTCATTTCTTTCTCTAATACGTCTGCCCATATTTCATGACCGTTTTCTAAATAGTGATACCATCTATCGCCATCTCTTGGATCTAATTTATATTTGTGCTGTAACGACTGAAAATAACTGTCCTCTGAACTGAACGGCAATCTGTAATAAAGATCGTTCTCTACTTCTTTAAATCCTGTCAAATCAACTGTGTTATCATTAAAGAAATTAGTAGGATCATTATTAGGATAGTTAATTCCGTCTATTGCATTAAAGGCGTAGTATTTGATACCTTTGTTACGAAGATAACCCGACAGCAACTGATGTCTTACTACATGAGCATTACATAAAACATCATAATCTACAAATCTTGTCCATAACTTATAAAATTTTCTAATATCACTGGTTGCATAGGTTTTCCAATCTTTAGCAAGGTGTTGATTAAGTGTCCATCCCCAATATGTATTGTTTTGAATTACATAATCTCTCGAAAAACTAGACCATCCTATTAGTACTATTATATCCTCTGGAAGAATACCTGTTGCAGTAAGCCTATTGATATTTTTTACAATACTTGATTCGATTAATCTATTTGAGGCGCCAACAGATGCTATGTTTACCATCTGCATATTATTTCTTACTGCTATCTTATTACCGAAACATTTCTCTAAATTTTTTGGATCTTCTCTACCAGATCCTACACTCATTATTTCTGATCCGCACGAATGACTACATCCAGCAACTAATAATATTTTTGACATCATTTAATTTCCTTTGATAATAAAATATCCGCAGCACAGTGACATTCATTTTTATTACATATTATACTGGTTGTTGGCCAATCTACACTGGTATTTATATTTCCAATATTGCCGCCGACTGCACAATTGCCTCGATGTACTCTGCCGTCGTAATGTACAAACAGACTTTCTAATCCTACATTACAAGTCCATCCTTCAAAATTAGTGTTTTGTGAGTTTGTTAACCCACTTACAAACTCGTATGAGAAGTCTTCTTTAGTATTTGATACATCTACTATTTCTGATCGGATATTAATATTCCTGTAAGTAGAAGGTAATGTAGCCCATCGTTGAATTATCGGAGTTTCATTTAAAAGTTTATCTTGCTCTGCTGTGTAATTTATTACACAGAACGGGTCGCCAATTCCAAAATTATCTAAAATCCTTACAATTTCTAAAGAGATCATCAAATCACTATCCTTAAGCCTATTATAAAACGCTATGCATTTGTCCCAGTGATCAGGGTGCATCATTACACGAACTGTTACTCCGGTTAATTTTGAAGTTACTGCAATTTTTTCAAAAAATAGATCTTCATCGTTCTGTGTTAACATAAACTCAGGATGATAACTACAACCGATACTAGACATTTTAGACGCTATTTTGCCCCACCATTGTACTGATTTTGCTAAATTAGTCGTAAGTGTTACTGAGCCGCCTCGATCATAAATCAAATCTACCATTTCTTTAAAGAAAGGACTTATCGACGGCTCGCCGCCTGCTATACTAAAATGCAATTTACCGTATCGATCGAAACATTCATTGATAAACTCTTTAGCAGTATTCCATTCATAATGATGATTTTTCCCTGTATGCAAATCAGCAGGGCAATATGAACAACTATTTGTACATATATTATTAATTACCCAGGTTATTACTACAGAATCCGAAAGATTAATTATTTTATTATAATGTTTTCCGTTATAATTAATCAGTGCTGCTTTACTCATACTAATGTATCCTTAAAAATTTGGTCTAGCTGAGGAATAGACTCTTTGTAACTTACACTGCGATGCTTATCTAATACGTCTAGCGAATCTCTTAATAAAGTTAATTTCTTTATTGAATCGTTATTATTACACGGTATTGATAATTGATCGATTAGTAAATCAATTTTAATTTGTAATTCTGGAAACTGTTTTATCATACTACTATTATCGATATAATTTTGTAATTCATTAATAATAGGCTCACGAAATTTTTCAGGTATTATTGTAATTTCTTGGTGTGGAGGGTACGCTAGCAAATTAATGTTAAACGGCCATTCTTTATAATACGGATACAATTTTGATTGCTCGTCAATATACCATAACAATTTATGTATTTCAAATATATTAAATATACTTACAGTAGCGTTAACTAAAATTTTAATATTATTATGCTTCATATATTGTTTGGCTTCTTCAAAATTCTTTTGTATTTGGCTCCAGCGTGACGGGAATCTACTATACTCTTGTACTTCGCCTACTGCATCGATACTTGCAATCAATTCAAATTTCTTAAAATGTCTCATAGATTTGAGAAACTTTGCATTAAGATTAGTAAAATTGCTGCTAACAAATACTGTAATATTTTTAGCATAGTCATTAGTTACACAATATTCAATCATCTTATGTACTACCGGATTAAGTGTAGGCTCGCCGCCTGCAAAACTTAATACTTCAATTTTAGGGAGAAACATCTCAACTTCTTTCCAAAACTTTACCGACTCGGCCCAATCCGCCGTTGATACTTGTTCGAGCGGAAATCCTGCTTCCCAAATACCTGGTTTGTCAATCTTTCGAAAGAACGAGCCTCCTTTGGTTTCGATGCCAGAGTCTTTGCTCAAAGCTATAAATTCTTTTTCGATCTGCGACGAATCATAAGAGTTACATATTAAACATTTTAGATTACACAAGTTACTTGGTTTTAATTCAAGTTTTATTGGAGTATGAATTGCTATGCCACTATTGTCTAATGTATCTTTAACTAATTGAAGTTTATCTCTATCGTTGCTATATTCTTTAATACTGCGCTGTCTCATACTAGACTTACCGTCTCGATAACAAGTAGAGCAGCCGCCTACTTTCTTTTCGCTAGCAACATCAGTTCGAACACGCTGTACTAAATCATTATTCCAAAAAGTACGTATTGTATTGTCATTGCTTATTCTTTCTTGATCGTAGAAACCTTGAGTAGTAAAGTCATTCCAGTAACAACAAGGAAATACTGCGCCGTTTGGACGAGTGCTTATTTCTAAAAACGGATAGAAACAAAATGTTTCACTATCTAGAATTGCTTCGCGTAACTTATCTAATTCATCCATTCATCATCTCTCTGTATACTGTACAATTATTTTAGATTTTTTTATCGTGCTTTTCAACTTCTTCTTTTACATAAAGCATTTCGGGCACAGTTGCATACATATTTTCGTTTCTAAGTTTATCCATTATTTCGGTATCTTTAACAAATTTTCTAGCAAACTCGAGATCAAACGGTTTAGTTAGTTCATGTAAGATATGCTCTAAACGATGTCTAATTGATGTATTATATTTCTTATCGTGATCAGCAATAAAATTATTTAATTTAATTATTGTTTCTTTTTTAAACCAATCTGGTAAAATTCTAACATTATATTTTTCAGGACGATCGAGATAATTTAAAAAGAAGTTAGTATAGTTATAACCTAACTTCTCATCTTTTTTAACAACACCAAGTTCTATTAGTCTCTCAACAATTTCTGGTATTCTAAATACATTCCAGGCACCTGTAGTAATTCCAGGACGAACAACAATATTATCCAATGTAGTCATTTCTTTTAAATTTTCCTCTACCTTGGCCCAATCAGTGCCAGCACGTATTAGTTCTGCGCGGTTATCAATCTCGTCTAAACTAGTCCATACTTCAATTTTGCCAGGTTCCCATTGTTTCCAATAATCTAATACACTTTTTCCTTTGTATGTTAACTTAGATGTATTTGTGTTATAACATATTTTAACGTCAAATCTTTTAGCTTTTACTAACATTTCAAGGATATACCAATGTTCTGGCATTAGTAGTGGTTCACCGCCAGCAAAGTAAATCTTTTCTACTTCGCCTACTTGACTCTCGAGAAATTTGTAGTTATCTAGACCATCAATTTCGTCAGTAGTAACTACTTTTTGCCAGTCTTCTACAGGCCAATTTAATTTTTTAGCATCGGGTAACCAGCTAGAACTATAAACTGGGCCGCACGAACGGCACTTAAAATTACAGAGATTACTGAATCTAAAGTCCCAATATTTTAATTTCATTTCTGTAACAGTACCATCTGCTAGTGTAGTTTCAGGTATTCTATCAATCACATGAGGAAACTCTCTCAGATGAAAGATTCTACTACTGTCCCCTGTAATAGGTTCTCGGTCAGTACAAGTCTTACAATAATTAGGAATTTCTCCGTTCAGCATATCAACTCGGAGTTTTTTCATCCTGTCGCTGTTCCAAATATCTTCAAATTTATCTGTTTTGATATTTCCTAAATTTGCAGATTCATGTTGTGACGTCAAACAACAGGGAATAATTTTACCATTAGGTTCTAATGCCATATGCATCCATGGAACTGGGCAAATAGAACAGTTTGCCTTTTTAACATCTTCTTTTGTATATGCTGTCATAATTTTATTCCTACTTATTAAGTGATATTATTCTATAAGATTCGTTGCTCATTGTTGATCCATTAAAAACCCAGCTTTTAGTCTTGCTGGACTTTGGTATGTATGCTTATAAAATTTACTTGCTTCAGCGTCTAGTGGTACAGTTGGAACAGGAATATCAATATAACTCTTAATAAGTTTGCCTAGCTTTTTAATTTCTTCTATTAGATTGTCCTCTGAAACTGTTTCAGTTGTTTCATTCCAGTAGTTATTTAGATAATCAAAATCTCTAACATTTACAAAATCCCAATCTGTAAACATTGTGAGGAAGAATCCTTTTCTAGCACCATATATTGACCAAAGGCCGTTGTTAGCATCTGCACCTACTGTCATCCATATATATGCTCTATGTAGATTGCGCCAATCGTTCTTAAAAAAGTCTTCTACAGCAGCAGGACGTGCTCCCCTGTCAAGACACATTTTTACGCCTTCGCGGAAACCAGCACGCCATGCTTGTTGAGGAGTAGCATTGTTCATAATTTTACTAAAACATTTTTCTATTTGGATATATTGAACATCCCAACAAAAGTCAACCTGCGCATGTTTATTATTAGGATCTGCTGCTTCATGAGTACGCATGTCTAGAACATACTTTTTAGGCCAACATTTTAAACCGCCGTTTCCGTAGATTAATCCATTTACTTGATTATTTGCAGCCCAGCTAATTACGCAATGTCCTAGGTCTTCGTTTTGAGCTAGGTCAATTTCTTGCTGTAAAAAAGTAGGATCTATAATATTGTCGCCATCGACAGTAATAAAGCGATCAGTTTCTGATAATTCAGCACAAGCCTTGTGTGCTGCATCTGATCCTTTAACCCCGTGGACACGTTTTGCCCACGGAACCTTTTGACATAGGTCGGCATAATTACGCTCTGCGTTTGGCTCGTCATAGCTTAGATAGATCATATCATAGTCTATTACTTTTAATTTGTTAGTCATTGCGTGACCTTATAGCTGTATGATTTAAAATATTTATTTGTGTATATACTTACTTCTCTTTGTTCGAATTCGAAGTCAAACTTGAAAGGTATTATTATAGAATTTTCTATTGCATTTCCTAATTCTATATATAAGGTTCTGTATAAAATATTTGGATCATCTTTTTTAGTAACACTTAATAGTATTTTATCGTGTGATGAAAGATTATTAGATCTTGTAAACTGAATAGTTTCATTACTTATTGATACTTTCCATGTGTTAGTGATAAAGTCTTGTTTAATTATTAAATCTGAAATTTCTAAATCTTCTTTTGGAATTTTATACAAAACTTTATCGTATAGAAATGCAGTGTTACCTTCGTGTATATTTTTTAATATAACTAATTTAGTACCTATGTCATAAGAAACTTTATAATCAGCGGTCTTTTTTTCTCCTGTTAATAAATCTTTAACTTCTTTATGATCAAGTTCTAAGATTTCATAATTAGAATCTTCTTTTCTAGGAGAAATTTTGTGAATTTCTCCAGACTTTTTATCATAATAAACATAAGAAATGTCAGCAGTTTGTGCATCTATTTTTATCTTTTCAAAAAGACTTTTTAAACTATTTGACATTTAGTTTTTTCCTGTACTTCAATTTCGCATTAATAGTATCGATAAAATCTTTTTCTGTATAATGAAAAATGCCGTGCTGTTGATGATTGCCTATTTTTAAGACACAGTCGGCATCGAGATATGCGCTGATATTTCGTTGCCAATTATTAGAAGACAATTCCCAATTTTGTATTTTAGATTTCATATGTACAAAGGTCGGAGTTGTTATGTTTGGATTGACTATTTGATGTTCGCAGTCTAGTATTTTTGCTACAATTGCTGTACATACGTCCATGCTTATAAATTCAGGACAATCGGCTTTGAGAAAGATTTTATAAAATTCTTGCCAGTTTTTTACTACTATTTCTAGTTGTGCAAAAAATTCTTGTGCAAAGTCACTCTTTTTAAAGTAATATACACCAGTGTACAAGTTAGATAGATTGTTGTTTACAAAAGTTTTTCTATAATAGTCACTTGTAACTGTTTCGCCTCGATAAGTCAGCACTGAAGATGTAAAGAATAAATTATAATTTTCTAAAAATTTCCACCAATGCGATATGTCTTCCAATACCAACATATCAGTATCCATAACTATAGTTTCGTTGTATGGAGTTGCATGATACACTTTCCAACGATTTTCTATTTTCCAATCTGAAGCTGCTGATAGGTCTTCCCAAGGAATTTCTATAATTTTATCAAACAACACTGCGTCTTTTTTTGTAATTTTTTCATTTGTAATTATAGATATAGGCAGATCAGGATTGGTTAATTTTAGACTGAGTGCAAGAACTACTGCTTGATCTATGTAATTTACTTTATAATTATTTTGAGCTAGAACTAATACTCCTTTAGTCATTCACAATCTCTCCTTGATTGTCTATTACTCTCTGCAAACTTAATTTATTCATAACATGTACATTTAAAGAATCAGTTTTAAGCAAAGTATATTCTCCAGGACGATCTTTTTTCCCTACTAAAAAAGTCATAGCAGTGTTGTTATGTTTGATTAACAGATCTTTGTCAGTTGTATAGTATTTTTTTCCAGGTAATTTTTTAGCAAAAGAACCCGTTTGAAACCCATTCATTATGTGAATTGCTATACTGAATACGTAGTCGTTGCGATAGATTGAAGAAGGGAGCCTGTACACTCGCACATAGTGATCCCACTCTTGTCGAACGTGTTTTACTAAGTCAAAGAAAGTTTTGTTGTTGTGTGTTTTTGTAAAATACACAACTGTGGCCCAATAGAAATCAACGCTGGTATCACTTACCTGTTTAAATTCTACAGTATTTCTAACTTGCGATAACTCATATGCATCCTTATACAGCATAAACTCATTAGAACTGTCAAATACATTTTTTAATAGACTGTTGTTTATAATAAAATCTGTATCCATTAAAAGTGTTTGGTCATAAGGAGAAAGATCATAAGCATCAACTCGGGTGCCGTTTTGCCACTGAACTGTTTTTTGACTGTATTCTCCGTCAAATAGTATTCGACGATTTTTATCGTCAGTATCGTTTACAGCAATAATTTTATCAAACACAGAAGCGTCAAGGCAATCTGTTGCGTAACCAGGACTGTTGGTTACTAGGCTAACAGGCACTTCTAAATATTTCTTTATTCTTTTTGCTAGGTATACAGACTGTTTTACATAATCAATTTGACTGTTGTTATTAGCAATTAAAAGTACGCCTTTACTCATGGTCAATTAATTTTTCAACACTTCTATTTGATTTTAATTTATTATACTCTGCGTGATAAGTGTTTAATGCATTAAAATACTGATCTTGTATGTCTTCTAAGAATTGAGTCAAATCAATAACTTCTACAGGTATTTCATTATCATCAACAAAAATAACATTTTCAGTATTGTCTTTTTCTACTAGCCAATTAACATAGTTAATCAGCGTTGTATTAATTGTAAATTGGCAACCTTTATAAAAGTAAACAAGACTTTCATTAAACTGTTCCTGTAAGACTCTGCGTTGATTTGACAGTGTCTGCATGTAATTCGCAAAGTCTAATGCTTTTTCAAGACGTTCGTCCATATATATCTCCTAGTTCGTTAAAGTATATATGAAAAACTGTGTAAAGTCAAGCAGTTATTGACTAAAGCGTACTGATATTTGTGCCTGTAGGTAAATCCGCTGAAGGTATAACTACTGTATCTACTACAGTTCCGTTAACTGTTACCGATCCGTCTGGCTGTAATAATCTAAGTGCGCTGGTAAAGTCACCTAGTACTGATTCGTCGATACCAAAGGTTGTGTCGTTAGGCTGGCCATCTACAAAATCTATCTTAAATTGTATTTCTCTATCATTAAGCTGTAGTGCTGAGATGCGATAACGATTTCTAGCATAGGTTGCTCCGCCAGTCTGATCATAACATAGTTGATAAGTGCTAGTAAGATTATAATTACCAATCGAATAACTAGTACCTATTCCGTTATTTGATATAGTCTGATTGGCTTTAAAGCTGATAGTGCCCATAGCACTGAGTTGTGTTTGCCAGTCAACTGTTTTAGCTTGGCTTCCTGCATAATTTACAGAAGCATTAAATCTTACTTCGCCGCCAGAATTAAAAAATTGTCTACGTTGTAGTGCATCGTCAAACGTAACTTTTACAATATGTGTTATTGTACCGTTCCAGGCGCCGGTATTTGCGAAAGATCTTGTACTAAAAATCGGCGTGCCAACTGATGTTAACAAATTCAATTCGGCGGCCTGTGTTGCGGAATCTATTAAAAATCGATCTGTTTCTACGTTCGTGCCTAATGCTTCTAATGCTTGGATGTATGCTAATTCTATTTTGTCAGCACTAGGATTAGTGTCAAAACCGCCTTCGACAAACGGATCGATTGTTGTAGAAGAAACTCCAACTTGATGTACACGTAATCTTATAAGATCTATATAGAGATTTTCGTACTGTTCTGCGGTAACTTTATCAGTAGCTAAAGTATTAACGTCATAATCTCCTACAACAGCTACAGTAGAAAAGAGTTGTCCGTAGCCGTAATTAGGAAAAGACAAAGTAGAATCACCTAGTATTTTATTTACTAGGGTTCTTAAGGTGTTGTATCTACTAGCTGTTACAGGTATAGTTGTTGACATTTACAATTCTCTCAATGTATTTATAGTAATTATATACTAAGAGAATTTATTATGCGAGAGTTGAAGAGTTAAAGTACGACGGTGCTGCTACTTCTACATAATCGCCTGTTGCTCTGTAATGTCTTACAGTGCTTTCTAATCTGCCATTAACATTATTGTCTACGTTATTGTCTACAACTACATCGTTAAATTCAATTCTAAAAACAATTCTAGTATTTCCATCTAGTCTTGCTTTGATTGTATAGATGTTGCCAGCGTAAATTGCACTGTAAGTACCAGATCCGATCTTTTGATAGATCACTTGTAAGCCGCCGTTTAGATCATAATTGCCTATGCTCGATCCGCCGCCTGTGGTAGATATAGTTGCGTTTGCTCCAAATTTTACTGTTCCTACCTGAGCACAAAGTTCTGCCCAGTCTAGTCCTTTGGGTTGACTAGCAACACTATTGTTGGCCTGAATCCAAATTTCGCTGCCTGTATTAAAAAAGTGGCGACGTTGATCTTCGTTAACAAAATTGATCTGTACTTCGTGTACAATTAATCCGTTCCAGGAAACTGTTCTAACGCTGCTTATGCCAGGTTCGATAGTAGCTTGACTGGGGTGTATTAGAAATTTATCTGCTTCGATCGTAGTCATTAAACGTTCAAAATCAGCAATACCTTTTTTATCACCATCAGCATCTATTTGTGTTTGACCTAGGTCGTTTACAAAAGAACTAGTTTCTTCAGCAACTACATTTAAATTTTCTATAACTTCAGCAATGCCTACGTCGCCTGGTCCAACTTGGTGTATCCTAGCACGAATCATATCAGCATACATATTATTTAAATCATCTGCTACAATAGTAGCGTTGCCGTCGTTGAGAACGTTAGCACTGGTTATGGTTTGCCCATAACCATTTTGTCCTGCACCATTTCCTAGAATAAGTTCAACTCGTGCCTGTAAGTTATTAAGTCGTGCTGCTGTGATTTCTGCCATGGTGGTTCCTTAAACTTTCAGTACACATTCTACTAGTTTTTCGCCCTCATCGCTGTTTGTTTCTAAAGCAACACCCACTAATCCGTTTGAAGCTATAGTTGACGCTACTCCATCTTTCCAAGCATATACAGCTTGACCTTTTGACACTGGTCCTACGATTCTAACAGGAACACGTCCTTTGAGACCAATTGCTTGCCCTTCGCAATCGCTGTTCATTAGGTAAGCAGGTTTATCTGAAATTACACCTATTGCTATATCACTAACTGTTGCTGCTCTTGTTTCAGCAGTGCCTCCTACTGTCATTACAGTTCCAACTGAATATTCTTGATCTGTTGTATACTTTTCTGCAAGGTCAGCGTAGCGAGCTTGTGTTGCGATACCTTGGAATAGATTAGCAGCTAGATTTCCTGTTGCATCTCTCACTGCTACACTGTTGTTCGTTGCACTTACGCTGGCTGTGCGGAAATCTGATCCCACTCTTAAACTGGTTGCTCGACTTGCTTCTCCGACAAAGTTTACAGCATACACATCTTTCCAACGTATGCTTGAATTACCTAAGTCAAATGTATTGTCTGTATCTGGAATAAGTCCCACAGTGCTAGCTGTTACAACCGTTGTTAGTACACCGGCACTGTTAGTTGCTTTAATTTTAATTACACTGCTTTGACCTGTAACGTTTTGTAATACAGCTTGGTCGCCGTTTTCGATAATAAGTTGAAGATCTTGGCTATCACCCACAGTCAAGCCGGCAGCACCAAATCTAACCACGCTGTCGAAACTTACGCCAGTTCTTCTCATATATTCTGCTGCTACAAAGCCGCCTAGTTTTTCTGCGTTTGAAGCAGTGCCCCAAAAATTAAAATCTCTACCTATTACACTAGTACTGTTAGTAATGCCTGCGTTGGCCAACTGTGTCCACTTTAAGGTAATACCTTTTTTAATTCTATCAAAACCTGTTATAGGAGTAGTTGCGTTAAGATCAAATTCGTTTGTGCTTACAACAAACACAATCTCGTCTTCGATAGTAGCAGCAATAATGCCTCGATTAGCGCCTGTAGTGTCAAGTACTTCACGGCTTTGCATTTGCGTTACACCTTCGCCGGCATTTTGCGGGCCGATTAAGATATAACTAGTTCCATTAAATACATAAAGTTGATCGTTGCCGCTGTCCCACCAAAAATCACCTATTGCTAGTCCAGTAGGTTCTGTTGTAGCAATTTCTGATCCGCCTGTTGTACGAAATTTTGTTCCATCATAAAACTTTAACTTGCTGTTAGCAGTGTCAAACCAAATTTGGCCACTCAGGGGTCTTGCGGGCTGATTTGCTCCTGAAAAGTTTTCTAGTAGATAAAGGAAATTTTCATTTTGTATTTCGCCGTATCCAGCATAGTTTTTACCTATAAACTTTAGATCAGTTGTTTGATCTATTGTGCCGTCTTCGACCGCAGTTAGTAGTGTGTTGTTATATCTATCAATTTGATATGCCATTTAGTTTACCCCTAAACATTTATATTATTTATCGTTTTTACGAATATGTAGTAGTGCTCTGATATTGCCATACTGATCCAGTAGACTGGTACGTCATCATTGTTCTCGACGGTTCTAGCACAACTGTACCGCTAGCACCTTCGGGATCAAACACAATATCTTGTACTACTGATTCGTTTTGTGTTCCGTTTGAATCAACTGCTATCAGGCTGATATTTTTTACACTTTCAATGTCTACGCCTTCTACTGTTGCTCCAGCATAAGATGTTGTATGTATTCTTGCTATTTTACCTGTGTTAATACCTACAGGTGAATATAATTCAGTTAAAAAGCTGCCAACTGCTGTTTGAAGTGTTGCTCCAGCGCCTAAACCAGTGATGTCCATGCTAAAAACAATAGGTTCTATAGCAATTTGTATATCTACATAAATCTTAGTAGCAGCATCTTGATTGTTTTCAGGATCAGCTAGACCTGTTATTTTTCTACTGTCTTGAATTGCAATATCACCGTTAGCAGTAATGTTAACACCGCTGGTTGCGGTAATATTCATAGCAGCGTTTGAACTGATGATTGTTCCATCAATACCAATACTGTCTACATTTAAATATAGCAGTGTACCAATCTCATCAAGATCTAATGCTTTTTGAACGTTAGTTAAGCTTGTATTTGTAATCTTATCAACTCCGCCTATTTTATATGTTTTAGCAGTGTCAGTTAAGTCTACATTAACGTTGGTGCTCCACGCATCTGTAGTGTTCTTCCAGGTCCATAGCTTTTGACCAACGTTACTAGTGTCAAGGATTAAACCAGCGTTGTCTGCATTAATTCCAGTTAGTGTTGAACCGGTTGATGTTTTGGCTATTTCGATATTTTTATCTTCTACTCTCAGAGTAGCGACATCAATACTAGTAGTAGCACCTTCTACTAGTAAATTGCCAGTCACACGTAAATCACCTTCGACGTCCAGTGTATACTGTGGAAGTCTATTTACATTGAATATACCAACTCTAGCAGTGCTTGCGTCAATGTATACACCATCTACTGTTAGAGCTCCGAAGGCACTACTGCGCACTCTAAGGCTAATGTCATGATCAGTTAGCTGATTTTCAAAGAAGAATCTTGGGCCTACAACTTTTTGAACATGGTTTTGAGATAGACCAACTGTTAGACCACCTGAGTTTTGTATAGTCAATGTTCCTGTTGTAATCCCGTTTGCGTTTGATGGTAGAAAACTGTCAGCTGTTCTAACTACGCCGCCTGCAGTGACCAACGCATTTGCTGAATCTGCTATACCTCTGTATTTAAAGTTAGCTTTGTCAATAATGTTAAATCCGGGGAATATAGTTCCGTTAGGATTAGTCGCTGTAACAAGTCCGCTGATTCTTTGACTAAAGATTGGAGTAAATTCGATATTACTAAACAGTCCAACTAGTTGATTGCCTACAAATAGATTAGCCACTGTTCTAGAACGGCTTTGTTCGTCTAGTATACTACCTATTTGAAAGCCGCTGACACCTTGTTGTTCGGTATATTGTGGACCAACCAGTATAAGATCAGTTCCATCAAAAGCATACAGTTGATTTCTTAGATTGTCAATCCAGAGATCACCTGCAACCATCTGAGGGCGAGTTGATTGTACAAATGGTCCGCCGCTTGCTTTCCATACTGTACCGTCATATACTTTGAGTCTTTGGTCATTGGTGTCCCACCATAGCTGACCAGTTAACGGATTGCTAGGGGCCGCAGTGTTAGCAAAGTTTTCTAATAATTTAATAAAGTTTTCGTTAAAAAATTCACCGTAGCCTGTGTAGTTTCTGCCAACCAACACAAGATTAGTGCTGTTGGTATCGATTTGGCCGTCGATCAAATCAGTTAACAGTGTCCCGTCAGTCTTGTTTAGTTGATAACTCATGTTTCTGTTCCAGTATAGATAATATAATTCACAGCTAGGTATGGGTTCATTACGCTTAGAGGATCTCCTAGAGAACCAGTTGTTTGTACACCGCCGCTGGACGCAAGACCCTGTGTACCGCCAAGACCAGGTTCGATAGTTAATGTTACAGCATTGTCATCAACTGGTTCACCGGAGCCAGCACGTATACCGTAGAACTGTGTTCCGCTTTCGCCTTCTAGATCGTGCTCGTGTTCTGGTAAGTTGTTAACCCCTACTGTTGTAGTTTCGCTACCTGCGTTTCCGCCTATAGCATCAGCAGCAATGTTAGTAACTCTGTTAGCACTTGGCCCACCTAGATTATCAAGACCTAACGGAACTCTGCCTCTCATGTCAGGCAATGCAAAAGTGTTAACTCCACTGTCACTTAGTAGAGACGGGTCTCTAAAGTTGAATCTAATTGCTTCGAATAATAGAGTATAGTCTGATTTAAAAACTTCTGATCCGTCACAGAGTAGCCAACCTGCGGGGGCAGTTTCTCCTCCAAAGGGCATCATAGCACCAGCTGGAATAAGCGGAATGCTTTTTAAGAAGTTGCGTTTGGTAATTTTGTAAACACCAGTTTCGCCGATTACTCTATTGATAAGGATTTCATCAGCATTATTAGCATCAAATATTGTTTCTTTGTTTGATATAAAGCTGTTGGCAATTCTCACGTCAAAAGTTTTTGTAGTTCCGCCGGTTTGACCATCAAACGCAAAGCTGGTATTTTCTACGTCGCCGCTTACACCAAAAGTTGTAGCACTGGCCAATCTGTCTGCTGATCCTGCTCTACCGCTGACTGTACCGCTTACGTTGCCTTGTAGATTACCAAAGAAAGTCTGAGCATACACTTGATCGTAACGAAGATTAGTAGCACCTATGTTCCTTGTAACATTTTGATCAGGAACAATGTTTCCTGATATAATCGTGCCGCCGACATCAAGGTCTGCACCTATATATGCGTTTAGTGCTACAGCTAGGCCGCCTTGGGTAACAATCGACCCTGTGCTGATATTAGAACTGTTAACTGTACTTTCAACTCTTAGTACACCTGTTTGAGGTTCGCCTGTTTTTGATGATATCTTAATGTTGCCTCTAATATCAAGGGCTTCTTCAGGCGCAGCATTGTTAATACCTACTAGGCCAGCACTGTCAATTCTCAGTATAGTAGGTGTGCTGGTTCCACTTCTTAAACGGAAATCAATATTTGATCCGCTGGTATTGTGTTGTATAACCCCAGCTTCGCCATCTATACCAATACTAAGCTGCCCGCCTGTGCCTATTTTTAAACCTTCGTTGTTTTTAATTCTAAGATCAAAGTCTGTAGATGAGCTAGCATTGCCTCTTAAAAAGTTACTAGCAGGAATAGTCTGACCTGCAACTACTAGGTTTTCTGCTTTTTCCGCAGTGCCCCAGTATTTTAGAACATTTGTGCCTACCAATGCTTCAGCACTGATATTCATGCCTGGATTAACACCGCTTCTAAAACCTGGTATTGCTGTTTTAGGAACAAACTGTTGCGCACTGATTATTATAGCAGTTTGATCTTGTATTTTTATCGAAAGCACATTATATATTTGATCATCCGTACCCACTATCGATTCGGCTTGTGCTCCAGTTAGTAGTCCATCGCTAAATTCTGGGCCGACCAGTACCCAACTTGTACCAGTAAACAGATATAGCTGCTGACTTTCAGTGTTTACCCAGAGATCGCCTGCGTTTGAATTTGCTACAGCAGGTTCTGCGTTGGCTTTTTTAAGACCACCTGATGCGACCCAATTAGTGCCATCATATATTTTTAATTGATCTACACCTAAGCTGGTATCATACCATAGTTGTCCTTCTACTGGACGCTGTGGTGCAGTAGAATTAGCAAAGTTTTCTAAAAGATGTAAAAAGTTTTCAGCAAACACCTGTCCATAGCCTGTGTAGTTTCTTCCTACAAATACTATACTGGTTTCATCATTAATTGTACCGTCTTCAACAGTAATAATGCCTTTGTTAACAAAGTCGGTATATTTAATTTCGTATGCCATTATCTATCCCTTACCCTGCTAAACTCTGTACTCGTACGGTATAATCTATCTGTATCAATCTGTTCAGTGACTTTTGTACAGGGTGGAAAATAACGTGAGTTAAAAGTCTGCCTGTAGCGTCTGGGTTATAACTACGCAGGCCCAGTTCATCAAATACAAACGCATCATCAGCATTGGTAGCTGTGTCAAATGCCTGTTGACCATTGGGTTCGCCATAGTCTAACAAACAGCTAACAAGAATGTCAGTATAATTTGTGCCGCTTACATGACGTGTTTCAATTTTGTTGCGAGCGGAATCAGTGTTGTTTACGCTGCGATCATCTACAATCTTAGTATAGGTTTGATTGTACAGGCTAGCATTAGTACCATTTGAGTTTGGTGTAAGATATGTAATCACACCAGTTTGGTCTACAGTAGTTCCGCCGTTACCAAAGCTCATTTCGTATATAAACCCTTGGCCAGCGTTGCTCAAGCTTTCAGCAAGAGCAATACTCATATTTTCATAATGAATGGCATTTCTTTTGTCAATATAGACATGATTAGTTGTAGGATCGAATATCTTAATATGACCTTGTATTCTTACACCATTGTTGTCTTGCATGTTTCCGCTCATTGTTTTTCCTATACTGTATTTATTCTGGTAGCTCAGTTGTTCCAGCACGTAAGAATCTTGCTATGCTATTTTCAGCAGTTGACAGTGATTCTCCCAGTCTAGTCCAAGTTTGTCCTATTTTTTTGACCACTGTGATTCTAGTTTCGTTTGCAGGAATTGTCGAAGTACCTAATGCTGTAGAATTACCATTTTCGTCTAAGTAGACGTCAGTAACTTCGAGTTGGATGTCTTGGATATTTCTAGCAGCAATTTGTGCAGATGTATACAACTCCGATACTAGTATTGTTAATATGTCGCCGACTTTATAATTAAATCCGCGATTTGTTGCTCTACTTACAGAAACTACTCCATTAGTTAGTGTAACATCAAACTTAGCAAATAATCCAGAACCGCCGGCTGCACTTATAGTATATATTGTAGGTTGTATAATGCCCGAGTCGTCTTTGTAAGTACGAGTATCAAGCATTGGATCTAATTGATATTTTTCTGTATCAATTATTGTATAAGAATTATTCTTTTCGATAAACTCGTTTATCGGGTCAACTCCAAATTCTTTCAGTGCTATTGTATCGCCTTTCGGACTATCAAGTGCTATAGTAGGATTAAACACGTCTAGTGATGTTTTTCGCAGGCGTGTGCCGCTACTAAACACTTCTATATTATTGTCTGTTATAGTAAATCCAGGCACAAATGTATTTGTTACCTTAATAATATCGTTATCTGTTGTTTGTTCGTTATATACCAGTGTCTGATCCTTGTATGGAACAGTCTTGCTAGCATTTTGATCAAACAGTTTTTCAGCCGCAGGATGAACTACAGGAGTACCTGTGCCCAGTGTACCTCTGCGCAACTGACGCAGTGTATTTCCTTCTTTTACAAAGTATTCAATACGTTCGCTGTTGATCCAAACGATGCCGGGCAAGTTGCCGCCTTTGTTTGGTTCTGCTAGATCTGTTCCGTCTACTACTTCAATTCTTAGATCATAATAGTTTAATGGTTGTGCAAGTGCTGTTGTTGCAGTGTCGAGACGCTTGAAGTGTGTACGATTCAGCATATCCTTAAACTGTCTGTAGGCAAATCTTGGCGCATTTACAGGCATAGTAAAATGTATTATGTCAATGACATCATTTGCCGCTGGCAGACGTACTAGTCTAACCTTGGTTCTATCATCAGTTACATAATAATCAACGCTGGGTGTTAATAGTTCTCCATTTACAGCTACCCAAACATACTCTGCATCAACAGCAGGTGTTCTCAGTGCTATTTCGCCCACTGTTAATCTATTGTATGTAACATATTGTACATCTTCAGGTATTAGTGTAGTTCTAGCAACTACATCATAGTTTATTCTTTCAATTCCTAGTACGTTGTGATTGCTAAATTGATAAATTTCTACTGTAGTGCTGTTAGTCGGAGCAGTGTTTAGTATAACAGTCTTGTTTGAAATTCTGTAGTCACCATCTGTAATCACATAGACCTCAACAAAGTCGCCTGGAGCACCAACTTCATCTGCTAGTATAATGCTGCTGTTGGCAATTTCTAAACGCCACTGTACTGGAGACACAATTTCAACTCCGTTAAGGAATACACTAACATCCTCAACTCCCAGCGATCCCACTGGTTGTTGGAATGTTTCAAGCGCAAACTCTCTTTCACTTAGTTGAGAAATTGTAAATTGCTTGTTATATCCAGCGTTTAGTATAGTGTTGCCGACTTTAACTAAGATGTTGTGTTCATTTGGCAGAGCATAGAACGGTGCAGACAACAGTTCAAATTGTGTATCTGTACCATTGGCAACGAACGTGTCTTTTGATACTTGACTATAGTTTATTTCTGTGTTAGTATTAAATATAACCCAGTATATAGTCTTATCTGCTGTGGTAGGAGTATCAAATCTAAATGTTGCTCTATTATCGTCCTCAAACAGTGTAACAGTTTCAGCTTCTCCGTCAACAGTTACATAGACGCTGGCAGTGTCGACCCATTCTACACTAGTTTTGTAGTCAGTTTGACCTTCCACAGATGTAAAGAATCCGTAGTCCATAATATCCTGTGTACCAAGACCCATTGTGAGAATGTTTAGTTCTACGCCGTCAACTGGGTTAAGAATAGTTACAGTGTTGTCGGTCCAGTCTATAGTATATTCATCGTCTGCTAGGATTTCGTTGTCTAGTTTTACAAATACACTGTCGGCGTTGCCGGGTGTTGTGCCCAGTGCGTACTGTGTTATGCTTGCGTCCATAATATAGCTTTGGCTATATATGGTGCCTTGACCACCGCTTTCTCTAGTGTAAACTTTGATGTCAAGTGTATCAAGTACTTGGCCTGGGACTAGTTCTTCTGGGCCGCTGCTGGTTGTAGGTGTTACAAAGCCATCACCGTCTACTATGATTTCTTCTGGGTTCAGACCTTTGGCAGTTTGGTATGACAGGTCACCGCCTGACAGTGCTACATCATAACTCAACGGATCAGGAATAACACTACCATCGCTGGTAATTTTTCTAACAATTAGAATATCACCATCTAGTAGCGATATACCTCTGTCATCAAGGTCTATAATTTTAGTAACGCCATCGCCTGTGATACTGTTGGTAATTGCTGTTGGATTTACGGGTGTGCCTAGGTCGTAGTCAGGGTCGTCAAGTCTTACACCATTTTTATAGATGTTGTAAACTATGCCATTTTCTAGAACATTGGTCAATTCTACAGCAATAGTAGAACCGTCGGCTATGAATACTTCATCTTCAAACGTGTTGTCAAAAGTATCCCAAGTATCTGTATACCATCCTTGACTGTCCCAGCCGCTTGGTCCGCCGAAATCAAATCCGCGCACTTCAACTCCGCCATAGTCTACACCACTCATAAGCTGTGCTAGATCGTTGCCCAACATACCTGCTACTGGTGTATAGACGAATTTGATTCTATCTTCCGCACTCAACATGCTGAGAGGTCTGTAGTATCCGACTGTGATGGTTGCTTCATTTGCAGGAGGACGAGTAAACGTTATACGACCTTTTTGATAGGAATATCCGTCTGTAATTTTCTGTGTGCCTGGGCCTGCTGCGCTGTTTACATCGCCATAATTAAACTCTTTAGCAAGTGTTTCAGCAGTTGGTATATAATCGACATTGCTGTAGGTATATTGACTTCTTAATTGTTCTACTCCGTTGACAGATATCTTGACTTTTCTGTTGTCAAGATCCATTGGCCATTCTAGATTAAACACTGTGTTGATGTTTGTTCCTGAGAATGTTTCTGTTTCTGCTAGATCTTCAAAAGTGTAAACTCCTGCTGTTCTATCAAACTTGATTCTGATGCTGGGTGTTCTTACTAGACCATTGCCCAATATAGCACTGGCTGCGGCGACTACTCCATCGTCAGTCTGCGGGCCTTCAATAACAACACGGGGTGTAGTGATATATCCACTGCCAGGATTAGTTATTTTAATTTCGGTAATACGACCGTAACCTAGATAAGCTTTTGCTGTGGCTCCTGTGCCTTCACTTGATTCAAATCTAATTCTTGGTTCACTGGTATATCCGCTACCTGGGTTAGCTATTTGTATTTCTTTTATACTATAACCTATGTTGTCTGCCCAGTGCTTTCTAGGATATGACTCACTCAACACATTAGCCCCAACCAACACACCGTCTTGTATAACAGCTCTGCTGGCTTCTATACGCTTGGTCAATCTGTCGTAGTAAGGAGCATTGTCAAAATCAGTTACACTGCTGTTGGTGCTGTCTAAGCTAGTGTACGAGCTAATGAATTCTCTAATCTTAGTGCTATATGGCTTAACTTCTTCAACATAGGCTTCGAAACTTGGAAGCTTGTTGTTTTCAAAGTTAATTTTTTGCTCAAGTTCTCCGAGATTATGCTTGACATTAACAAAGCTAGACTTGAACATCCAATCAACTCTCTGTTGCTCTGATAGGATGTAACGCAGGCTAGCAAAGAACAACTGATTGTATTCTACTGCTAGGTCTGTGACGAGAATATCGTCTCTCAGTGTTTCTAGAATAATTCTCAACTCTTTGGCAGGATTGTTATCGTAGAACCAGCTGTCAAAGCTGCGGTTGTCGAAGCCTACTGTGTTTTTACTAAAATCATAGAGACTGTCGCTGAATTGTACAGTTCCATTTTGACGACCTATGGTTTTATAGTTTATAGTGTAGTCTTCTGTGTCTTCGTTGGCAACTTTTTCTAACAGTAGCCAGCCGCCAGTACCCACATTATTGATTTTAACTATATCACCGACTAGGTCATCTAAGCTGGTTAATAGATACGCTCCTTCGATTTCATAATCTATATTTGTAAATTGATTGAAGCTAGACGCATACCAGTCAGCGTAATTCCAGTATATACTTACGTCAAAGTCTTGTAGGCTGCTTCTGAACCAGGTGTTAGCAGTGTCGTTCCATGAGTACAATGCCCACTTTCCGTTCAGTGTTTCGTCACTGTTTACTAGTACAGAGAATCTTCTTGTATTAACTAGAGTGCTTTCATTATAGCCGCTGCCGTCATTTACAACTTCGGCTGACACAACCTGTCCTAGATTGTTTATAGTTAGTTCAACGTCAGCATTAACTCCAGTGCCTACAATATCTACACTAGGTGCTGTTTTGTATCCGCGGCCACTGTCAACTATGTCTACACGTATTAGACGACCGTTTAGAATTACTGGGCTTAGTCTAGCAGGTGTTACTTTGTTAGTGCTTACAAAACGCAGTTCAAAATAGGTATCAACTGCCAGGTCATACAGCTTTGTGGCTGTCGACGGTGTTGGCTCTTTTTCAAAAAGTCTGTCTATGTCATATTGGTCTACAACAAGATTTTCTGCTAGCACTAGGTTGGCACGTTCTATAGTCTGCTTGAGTGCTTCTATTCTGTTGACAAACATGCCCTGTCTTGGACGGTTCTGTATACCATAACGCTTGGCTATAGGAATATTAGGATCAGGCACTGGTCTATTGTTGGTGTCAACGCCTATCAAGCTGTCAAACCACTTGCGTTCAATGTCAGCATCAGGACGACTGCGATCTAAGCCGTCTGACATTAGACGATACTGTGCGTGAGTGTTTTGTAATTTTTGTGAGCCAACATTGTAACGAATGTTTAGAACTAGATCATCTGATGTTACTAGGTTATCAAAATTGTTAAGAACAAATTTATTCTCACTTAGGAAACTAACAAATCTGTATCCCTGTTCTCTTGGTCTGGCTACTAGATTAGCCATTTCAAATGTACTGATGCTTCTGTCTCTAGTAGATGGAATTGTTCTCTTGTTTTGTACCCAGTAGTAATACTTGGTACTGAATATTTGGGCGATATCATCGTATGTCAATCTAGCACTGTACTTGCTGTTGACGTAAGGAGCAGTTCCACTTACGCCCAGTTCGATACCTTCATCAGTATCTGCTAGTTGATTCCATTGACTTGGTAGATATTCACTTTCTACCCATTCATAGATATCAATAGTAGCATCAGGCATTAGTTTATTCCACTCGTTCTTTTGGAACGCAGTAGTGCCCTGGTATGCGAAACTAAATCTAGCGGTATTGATGTTCCACCATGTTTGACCTACGTGTTCACCTGCCCAGTATCTGCTGGGATCAACTGTTAAATCTGTTAGATCACCTACGTTGTAAGCAGCAGGATCAAATCCTATTTTGTAGGTCAATTCTTGTTCTACAATACCAGGTATCTTGCCCTGTATAGGATCAACATAGTCAACATAGCTGACTATTTGATTTGTACGCTTGTTATATAAGAATACACCTTCAATTCTCGATACATCTACAGGAGTTACGCTTGATCTTAACGTATTCCATGCTGTAACGCCTTTTGGTTTTCTGTAGTCTACCACAATGCCCTTGCTTGAATCGCCAGCACTGTGTGAAGGCACGCCCACATACACATGGTTAGCATTGGCTAACAGTATTTCGCCAAACTCTGACTGAGCAGTGTCGTAACGGAATTGTTCGCTGTATACTAGTCTATCATTTAATTCTTCAAAGATATAAACTACACCTGTGTCTAGTTTGATATTTCTAAAATTAGTGAATCCGTTGTCAAATGTTACGTCACCGTTGTCAAAAGTAGTTGGTATTCTTTGATCGCCATTTAGACTCGAAACTGCTAAATTATCTTCGCCAAAACTAATATCATATCCAAACTGTTCGCTTTCTTCGTTGTTTGGAGGAGTTAATGTTTGACTTAGTACAAACTCTCCATCAACTTGTGTATAAACATAAACCTGTCCTTGATCAGTTTTAGCAGTATCGTCAAGCGGAGCACTGATAGCAAACTGTGTGCCAGCTGGATTAATAGTGATCTTTCTAGCCCAGTTGATAGTGTTTTGTAGCTGCGGTGCGTCAATAATTTGATCTAGCAGATACTTGTCGTCCGTTTCTCTGTAGATCAACACTTTGGTTTCGCTAGTGCTGCTGGCATCGACTAATTCAGCAGTTACTACAATTACCTGTGCGTCACCACTTACATCATACGCATTGCTAAACTGAGCAATATTTGTAACTGGGTCAAACACTGCTTCATCATAAGATGCTATATCTGTTAGGTTTGGCAGATATCCTACATAATCAATTAGATCAGTTATCTCTGCCCACACAGTTGTTGAAAACGGTTCGTTGGCAGCTATGTTAGTTGTAGCTCTGTAGAATTTGTTGTTGAATCGTACAATGCTACCTACTGCGTAACCATAGCTGTTGTCCCAGTCTCCTCTGTAGTCAGTGTCCTTGCCTCTGCGCCAGCTGATATTGTTCCAATAAATAGGATCCTGTATTCTGTTTTCAGTTTCTGACATATTTTTAAGAGCAACGTAATAGTCATCTCTATAAATTACAATATCGCCTTCTGAATACGCAGTAATCTGATATTCGCCACGGAAGCGATCAGTAGGTTTGACGCCATGACGGAATATTTCTATACTGCCTGGATGTTCTCTTCTCTCTGTTGAGTCATCTCCAGGAAGCACAACACTATTGCTTGAAACAAACAGTGTGTAGTAGTTGTCAACCTGTTTAATTTTAACTGATTTGCCGAATCCTCTGTTGGCTGTTCTGTACTCGCTTACAAACAGTTTTTGGAATCTATATCTTCCGTCTGGTAATTTACGGAATATTGCTACAGCGCCTTCACCGTTGGGGCCTGCTGTTCCAAATTCATCAGCTGAAATGTGATATACCTGTGTATAATCTTTGTTTAGACTGAACGGTGGGTTTGGTAATCTTTGTACACCTTGTTCTATTATTTCGTTAAAGAAGAAATACTCTTCATCTACCACTGGCGGTATTTCATTCCATGCTCTAGTATCGTTAAAATCTGAACTGTGTTCAAATACTATTAATTTTCCAACTTCATTTGTTCCGACAGCGATATCATTTCCTGGATCGTTCACAGTTCCGATAACACGGTCAACATCGCCCGGGCCTCTAATTATATTGTTGGCGTTGCGTCTTATTTCGTAACGTCCAATATTATTTTGTTGTAACCATGAGCCCGATAATACTTTTACATAAACTCTTACACTATTAAAATTACGTTTCATATACATAATTTCTGCACTACTGGTTGTTGTAGTTGTAAGTGCTAGGCCGCCTGCGCCATCTCTCGGAGTTTGTACATCTTCAATAATGTCTCCTACTTGCGGCTCGAAAGGAAATCCACCAAAGTCAAATCTAGTAAATTCAAAATCAATATATCCGTCCCATAGATCATATATAGTCTGTGTTTTATTAGTTACAGAATAGTTTCCAGTAATTCCAGCAGTTTCTAATGCATCGGTCAAATCTCTATTGTCTAGGTCGTACACACGGAATTCAAAGCTGTCTCCTGTAGACAATGTGTCAGTAAATAATTTACCTGCTCTTACAACCCAAAGGTCACTAGGAATTTGTTGTTCTGTACCGTTAACACCGTCAGCGCCTGCTGGGTCGCCACGGTATGACAATTGAGTAATAACGCTTACTCTATTTCGATTGAGAACATAGTTACCAATTGTAACTATTGTGTCTTGAATATTGTAATAAGAATTTAACGATCTATTAGAATCTTGTAGACGAATGTCAGCATACACTAAGCCTCGGCCTATATCATAGTAACGTCCATTATTAGAATAACTAGGGGTTTCGATATACCAAAAACCTGCTACTGCATCGGTTGTACTGAATGTATTCTCTTCTGTATAAAATCCTACAAAGTCTACATCTTCAATAAACAATTCGCCTGTGATATCAAACGTACCGTTGGTATCTTTTAGATACAATACAGTACTGTCTCTGCGGGTGCCTACATAAGCAACTTCGGCTTGGCCAGTATCTGTTGTAACTGTATCTCCTACGCCAGGCAGGGTAATAAAAGTCTCTATGAAAAATACATGATCAATCTTTTCTATGATTTCATGATCTTGCTGTAAAAATTCAGGAGTTATCTGTGGTATTTCGCCGTCAAATGGCAGGAATACATCCAGTGTTGGATATGCAAAGCTGCGTCTGTTCCAAAATAGATTTACGACATCACCAGCTTTTGTACCTAGATACATGTCTCGAGGAGCTCTTACTAGTAGGTGATCTACTGTGTTGCCTTCTAGACCAGGGTCGCCTGCAACTAGCAGAGTTAAGCTAGTTGAGTCCGCATCTGCGCTGCTGGCTATATTAATGTAATTGTCAAATGTGCTGAATGGCTGTGTTGTGATTTGTGGTAGAATTTCTCTATTTGCTTTCCAGAGGCTGTCGCGGTCTTTGACTATATCATTTTTATTGTAGGCAGCATCAGCATCAAAGTCGCCTTTGAATCTTGTGTTAACTCCGCTGGCTGTTGGCAATCCTACTACTAGATATTCGCCGTCTTCAGTTACATCTAAACTAGAAGCAAATCCACCATCTGAAACTGTGAATAAATCACCGTCGTCTAATACCAATTCTTGGTCTATATTAAAATTAAATGTTTCTTTGGTTCTGCGATAGTAAAAAATCTTGCCGTTGCCGTCGCCTGGGGCTGCTACAAATAAATTGTTGTTGTCAGGAGTAGCTGCTATGTTGGTGCCGAAATCTTGTACAGTGCTGTCAAATTCAGAAAGATTTACAAGTGTCTGACGGTTTACGTAAACAGGATCGTTTTCTAAAACTGACCAGTCTCCATTATAATTGTCGACCCACACACGCTGTTGGTTGTACAATTTTTCTTGTGCTAGCTGTGCTAATTCATCTAAATCGTCAACTCTTACACTTCTTAATTTAGTCAGTATATAACTCTGTGTAGCAAAAGGAACAATTTCATTATCTTCAGGAACCTGTATTTTAACTTCTTCTAGGCTTACGCTGTCTACTTTGTAGATGCTGTTTATGTTAAATTCTTGTGCTGATCTAACACCTACAAGATCGCCAGCCTGTACATGATCCTTGGCCCATTTGTCTAGATAGAGACTGCGTAAAGGTATCCCTTCGCTGTTAAGTTCTTGACGATCTTCTAGTTCAATTACGTTAGCATTGGTTGACACATGTTGGTATACGTCCCAGGGTGTAGCATTTACTTCAGTGACCCATACATATTCGCCGAGTCCCAGTTGATTCACATCACCTGTGTTAAGTTCGTCAGTGGTGCCTGCTATAAATGTAACATCTTCTTCGTTGACATAGCCTGCTGAACGTATGTATTCGTCAACTAACGGTTTAGTTGGGAAAGGTGTGTGATCATAATCTGCAGGGCGATCATACATTTCAAAAGGCAGTATACGATAAATTTTATCAAAGTTAACAGCAGGTATACTGTTCACAAGTTCTACTGATTGCGGTGATTCTTGAATTTTGTCCTGCTTGAGATTGATTTCTATTTGCTGAATATTATCCACAGCACCATATCTGCCGACCTGTAGTGCCCATTCTTCAAAGAATTCTAAGCTTTCTTCGCCAGCACTGCTGAGTTTGACAAACATCTTGTCAAGAGCATTTTTAGTGCCTTTGTCTTGAATCATTCCTTGATAGAATTTGTATTGGCTTACATCGTCGTTGATAATGTTTGCTAGATACTGACGCTTTTGATAACCAGTTAGGTGCTGTGCCATCTTTTGTAGTTCAGCATCAAATCCGTCTGTGTCGAGATCGTAGAAATCTGCGAACTGATTAATTCTGTAATCAAAGTTTGTGATCAGTTCAGCCTCTGGCTTTTCATTTAATCTAAACCAGAAGTTGCTGTTAAAATCTTTAGTGCCCGGAGCATTTTCTGTAGCCACATAGAAGAATTGCTTGTATTTTACTAGGCTACCGATGGCATAGTCTTTCCACTGTGTCCATTCTGTGGTTTTGGCATCATCAAACACAAATCCAGGAATGTTTAAGCCGCCGTTCCAACCGTCTGAACGATATCCTGCTACTTTAATTCTGTCTCTTCTATAACCAGTGCTGGGTTGATAAAGAACGTCGTTGAATATAGTACGATTGTTGACCAATACAACATGCTCTTTTTGTACAAGAGGTAACGCAATAGAATACAGGCCTTCGTCTGTGCTAACTATTTCAAGACCGAAACTGTTTTCATCTCTTAGCAAACTTCCAAATTCTCTTGGAAGTGATTGTCCGTCTGATTGAAGTAAGCTGTAGTTATAAAAATCATCATAGATATCATCAACTACTACAAATTCTCTTTGGAAGAAGAATCTGTTGGCAGCAGGAGATAGTGTAATAACAGTGCCACTGGCCCAACCCTGTGTGGTCCAGAATAAGAATTCTCTAGCGGCGGCATTCCAGTTGTTTACACGACCTTCAGATTCTACAAAATTAAAATCAAATCCAAGGTCATTTAATCTTGCGCCATATCCTAATAGGAAATCAACTACGTCTTGACTGGTTCTCAGTACTGTGCCGTAAGGTATAGAAAGAGGTTTTCTTGATTCAAAGTTTTTCTTAAACTCAGCAGTTTTTCCTCCTACTATCGGAAGAGCAGGCAGTCTTGCTAGATTGTCTGTATTAAAAGTGTCACCCGAAGTAAAGGTTGCTGTTGCTCTATAGAATGTATTATTGAATTGTACAACTTGACCTTCTTGATATCTTTTGTCGTTTTCCCATTCTGCTGCTGTTTCTGATATACCACCCACAGTGACCGCTGTGCTGCTGGTTCCTGCTTGTGGAGCATAGTAATCGAAGAATGGTGCGTCGTTGTTATAACCTCTAACAATAAATCCGTTGGCTACTTTTTCAACGGCCACACCACTGTACACTGCCAGTTCAATAGGCGAGCTGGTATTGAAGAATATTTGATAATTTTCTTGTGGGACAAAGATGCCGCCTTCAAAATTAGCACTGGGTGATCTGCTTTCTAGTATTAGGTTTAATTTTTGAGTATCGCTAAATCCTGCTAGTTTAAATCCTAGTTGATTTATTAGCGTTGTTAACTGTGTTTGATAATCACTGTATACTGCTAGTACATCGCTGGCTACTAGATTGTAGATGTAGTTTACAAATCCGGCAGTGAGTATTCTTTCGTCGTCAGCAAATGTGTTAGGGAATACTATGTCTGTGTTTGAGATAGGCTTGCTAGATTGTTGATAAACTTTTTGGCCGGCTAGGTTTCTTGATATTCTGCTTACGTCAAATCCTGCGCCCATTGTTTGTGCAGGCTTGTTTAACAACATACTGGTAATTAACGCAAACGGATATTGTGAACTTCTACGCCATGCTGTTTCTACAGGTGCTTCGTCGCCGAAGTTAAAGTTGCCAGTGCTCAATCTCAACACAAAATTCTTAACATAGCCGGAGCGTAGGGGAGATTTTAAATTGCCTTGATTGTCTGCTGGGATAAAGTTGGCCAGGCCGGCACGAACAAATTTATCCTTTACTTGTATTTCTTTACCAGGTTCTCTTACAATGCCCTGCTCTAGGTCTCTCCAAAGTATAAGGTTATCGCTGGTATATGGTGCTGGACCATAAACTGTGTTCCACCATGTTGGCTTGATTGTGAATCCCAACATTTCCCATGGATGTGAGTGAGGACGATCTGTGTCATACGCACGCTTGTACACACCTCTCCAAAATCCTGGTGCTAGTTCTCCTTGTGGATTGTTAGCATTTGAATAGTTGAATGTAAATTCGTTTAGACGATCGTAGAAGAAATTGTCAGTGTAATCGTTGTCAACCAGTTTTAACCATTGTGTAAATTCTGTTAACAGACTTCTGTTTAGTTCTGTTCTAGTAAATTCACTAGATCTAAAATCGCCGCCTGCAAATCCGTAGACGTCAGTTATATCTTCTGACCATTCAACTTTGATGTTGTTGAATATTCTTTTTTCTAGTTCTAAAAGTAGCTCGTCTCTATAGTCTAGGTATGCTCTAATATAGCTGCCGTCGTGACCTCTTACAAAAGGTATGCCCACAGGATACGCATCTATTTCAATATTGTCTTGGCCACCACGAGTGTTTTCTGCTGATGCTGCCATGTACAGTGTTCTGTTTAGACCTTTGAACTGTAGAGATTCAATTGTGCCTGTGCCTCCCAGAGCTGTGTCTGCTGCTCTAGCTGCTGAACGTGAAGTGTATACTGGATAGAACCATCCTCTGGCTCCTAGCAGCGGATGACCGTCGACTATAGAACCGTAGATTTTATATGGGCCTTCTGAAGCGGGCTCGTCAGTTTGGAAAGTATCATCAATAGTTAATTCAGGTTCGTACTTTGGATACAATCCCAACTTGCTAGGTGTTGGGGCAACAAAGCCGCCATCTGTTGTAGCATATTCTACTATTTCAATAGTGTCGCCTTCTCGTTGATCAGCACTGATAAGAGCATATCCATCGGTGTTAAATGTATAATCTCTGTTGTGTGTTAGTTGACGACCATTGAGGTAAATCAGCGCACTTCTAGCACTGGGATCGCTTAGAGAAAATGTTCGGCTCAGAGCATAGAATGTTGATCTGGGATCTAATACTTCGTATTCGATTCTATTGAACGGACCATAGCCTATCATATCTGAGAAATAGAAAGGCTGACTTTTGATCTTGTCCTTGTTCATTTCTGCTAGAACTCTGTCAACGTGTATTCTAGTTTCGCCGTCGAATCCCAGTGTTTCGGCAGTTTCTAAAAACACACGCTTGAACTTAGCATATTCATCTCTGCTGTATCTCAATGCCTTGACAATGTTGTAGTCTTTGGTGGTAAGGTGATACAAAGGTAGGTTGATTGGTCCGGTGTGCTTTACAAACTTTTTACCGTATCTGTCAATATCGCCAAGATCTCTGATGTTGCTGGTTCCTGGGAATACTCCGCTGAACTGATTCAGTTCTTCGACCATGCTGCTAACATGATCAATTACTTCGCCTAGTGTAAATTCAGTCACGTCTTGGTTCAGTGGATTGCGCTCAAGGTTATGAGGAAATTCATAATATCCGTTGACATTTTTAACTGTTGTGCTGCGAGTTTTTATTACAACTACGTCGCCTTCATTGAGATCTTGATAAAATCTCACAAACGCTCTTGAATTAATTCTGTCGATTTCATAGTCTTGAAGTCTAACTTTTAAGCTGTTGTTAACCTGTACAATTACCTTGAGATCATTTAGATCGCCTGCACGATCATAAACGTCTACTTCAAAACTGTTGACTGTTAGATCGTCGGCGATGTACTGTGTTACGACATACTGCTTGCTTAGAGCAGGCACACTTGACCATCCGTTAACCCAAGCAAAGTCAGTTCTGGTGCGATATCTTCTTAGGTTTGCTGTGTCTGTGGTAACTGTTTCTACACCACTGTCAGTTTGTACTGTAAAACTGTCAGTAAGTAAATTGAAGTCAAACAGTATGTCACCGCTGTTTTCAATATTTCTATATGTTAGAGCAAAATCTAATTCAGGATCAGTCGAGCCGGTGTCCTGTCTATAGCTGAATATTTTTGTCCCTCTAAATGTAGCACTGTCAAACACATCAGTATCTGCGAACTCGTTGCCCTGTGGACAGCATAGATCAAACAGCGGAGGTTGGTTGCGCTGTGTTTTTTCCTGTGCTATTTGCCAGTCTGTGCCGTTGTAGAAAAATGTTTGACCAGTATATCTATTACCCTGTGTAACAAACACTGTTTCGTTTTCTAAAGGATCAGTGTCCGCTGTTTCAACTAGACTAATCTGTCTGTTATTTCCTATTTCTATAAAGTTTACTTGATAGATTTTACCACGCACTAGTATGTCAGTATCTGCTATAAACAATACTCTCATACCATCAGCAATATCAACACCGTCTACGTTATATCCTAATTGACCTTCTATTGTACTAAACACATCTTGAGTAAATGTATCCACAAGATCAACATCACGTTTGGCTTCTGTACCAAAGTTGTACAGTTTAAGTCCTGCTTCAAATTCAATAATAGGACGCTTGGCTCTAGTTTCTTCGTCAATGTTAACTGGTAGATCGTTGCGCAGAAAACTAGTCTCAACAACACTTCTATGGAACCAACGGTTGTAGCGACTCCATGCATTTCTATCACGTGCGGCTCTGTTGATTACTAGGTAATCTTTTTCAGCTGGGAAAGAACTAGCATTAGCAAATGGCAGTACATCAAACTGATCTGAATCAAAAGGTATTAATCTGTTTTCAGAATAAGCTGCTGGAATAATTAGATCAACGTCTTTGATCAAACAAATCTTGTCGCCAACACCTTCGACGTACCATTGATTCTGATTGTATTCAGCAGGAGTAACGTCACCAGTGAATTGTAATTTCATACCGTTTGACAGTTCTATTCCATCTGCGTTGCGATAGGTCTTCTTGCCTAGAATATCTGCTTCTACGTCGAGAAAAGTATTTTCTTCTACATCATAGATTCTTAACAGACCGCTGGTATCAATACTGTTTTTACTGATATAGTAAAGTCTTTCAGGTGAGTCGGCAGGTATTGTAAATTCAATAGTTCCACGTTCTACATAAACAGTAGCAACTTCTTCTCCATCTTCGCCTAGCTTGCGAATACCGTCTGGATACAGTGTGCTTACATTATCATCAGCTTCAAAGAAAACGCTGCCGCTGCTGGGAAGGATAATAAAGTCTCCCTGATCGTATTCGTTGCCATAGAGAACGCCGTCAAAAAGTCCGTTAGCTCTTAGACCTTCTGATCCAGCAGTGAGAATAGCAGTGCCTGGTGTAAACGTTCTGCTGATCGAAAATGCAATAGGATGGCCTGGTGTGTCTATTTCAAATCTGTAGGTCTGTCCTCTGTACAGTTTAAGAGTTGGGTTTCTAGTAAACCCGTCATTGAACACATAAGCAGTGTTGTCATCTTCTGTCACAGTGGTTACAGTGTAGGTGCTGACGATTTCTCTCTGTTGTCCTCTTAGAGGAATACTGAGAGGTCCGTTTGGTAGCCAGTAGTATTCACGGAAGTTTACAAATTTGTCCCAGTCTATGTGGGGATCCCAGGCATAGTATTCTTGGCTGTTTAGACGGTCGTGGTTGTCTGTGTTTGCTCCGAAGAAACGTAGAGATCCTAGATAGTCGTTATAATCTTTGTAGAAGGTAACATTATCCAGTGTGTCTTTGATTACAGCAGCTGGTTCAAACTGATAATTTTCTCTATCTGCACTTACATCACCGATATAGTTGTCGTCAGCTTTGCGAGCTTTGGCTGTTTTACGTCCTACAAATCCACTTAGCTTTTCTGCTACGCCAGGTTGTATCAGCTGATCGATTGTTCCTTGTAGAAACTTTCTGTTGGCTTCTGTTTTAAAAAACTTCGGTATTAGATCAGATGCTGTGCGCTTGTCATTGCCTGGTGTTGGTAGCGGACTTTCATTTTGATTATCGTTGTACGCCATTAGTAGCTAAAACCTCCGCCCATAGTGCTTGTTGGTGTGCTAGGAGAACTAGTTATGCCTGTTGTAGCAGTTGTGCTAACGCTGGTTAATACTGTGCCAGTGGCTTGTAGTTCTGTAGCAGTTAATTCGTCGATGATTTCTACATCCGCAACTGTTGCTGCGCTGATAAAGATTTCATCTGGTTCTGATTTGATTTCAAAAAGACTTCCAAATGACTGTGATCCTTGTCTAGGAACAATAATCACACTCAATAGTTTCGGACTAAGTTGATTCATAATGTAGGCACTCAGTTCTTGGAAGAAAAATGTTTCGCCGAAGTCCCAGTTTTCAATTGCGAAAAATCTGTCAACAGCCTGTATAATATCTGCTTTGAGTTCATTTTCGTTAACTACTAGATCTTTATTTCTTACAATTTTAAATTTCACTTGTAGGTCTTCTTTTGCTTTGCTGCCAAACAGCATCTTATACTTAACCGGATGATAAATCACTTCATCGCTGATTGATTTTATAGAATTAATTGCGCTGCCATAGTTTCTAAACAGCTGGTCATTGCTTTCTGGTTTCGGGTCAGTAGCTCTGCCACCAGTGAGGAATTTTCTCACTTCTGTATCATAGTTTCTAGTAAGCAGGTAAGTGTCGATTATGTTGCTAGCACTTGGGTCAATTCTGTAGTTTGAATCTGCAACATGTACATAATGAAACTTAAGGCCACTGCGACCTACAAAAGCTCTGTAGTTGGTATTAATTGTGGTGTTGTTGCGAGATTTATTTAGAGTCTTAAACACACCTTCTTCAAACAGATAAAATACTTGACCTTCAACTTCCCTGCTGTAAACTATCGCAGCTTCGTTGGTTACAATTTTAACAGTATTATTAGCGTTGTCAAAATATCTAAAATCTTCTACGCCGTCTGTAGTAGTATAACGCTGTTGAATAATTATTTTTTGCTGAGGATTGGCACTAGGCTCGATTAATTTTTCAAACAGGTCTGGGTCATCTATTACGCCGTCGTCGTCTAGATCAAAAAATTGTACTTGTATTTTTCTAGTATCAACATAGCCTTCGTTGTCTCTGTAAGCATCGCTGATATTCCATACAAAATCTCTAGTAAAACTATTGTTAGCGTCTGGTTGCTTGTTGATGTTTAATACTGTGATATTGTCTCTAACTATTTTTCCGGTTTTTGGATCGTAAATTTTATCAGCACTGTCAAAGAAGAAACGTATTTCTCCAGCACTTTCAAACACATAACGAAGATTTCTGTATGTAATGGTATATGTTTCGCCGTTGGTTTTAAAATACAGTAGCCAGCTTGAATCTAGATTCTGTCCGCTGATATCGCCTGCTTTACCTACTGCAAAATCATTAATAGTATTGACATCCGCTGCTAGCACAAGTTCCCAGTCTCGTTGGTCCACATCATATCTCAGAGCATAATCTTTGTAGGCAAAGGTTTGATCGATGATCTGTGTCTTGAGATCATTTGATAACGATCTGGAAAACTTAGGAACGATCTGTTCTAGTATAGCACCGTTGGGTATAAAGTCAACCAGTGTAACTGCTCCGTCGCCTGCTTCAGTAGGTTCAGCACCATTGCCCGATACAGCAGCTACTCTGGTCCATTTGTAACTGGTTGCTCCTACTGCTTCTATATTAGTAGTATAAGCACCGTCGGGTAAGAAATATTGCACAGCGCCTGACGATAAAAGTGGTGGAACAAATCTCACCAGTGTTCCTGCTTCTACTAATCGCAAATTGTTGGCAGTGAACGAACCCAGTGTGTAAGCGGTGCCGTCTACGTCTTTGATAAATCCTGTATATTGATTTGTAAATTCAGTTGTGTTTTCCCAACTGGCATTTAGGTCAGTAACAATAATTTGTGGAAATTCTGAATAGTAGAAATTCTTAAGATTAGTGCTGGCAATTATATCTTCAACAGTGTTTACAATTATGCCTTCGATATCACTCTGTGTAGCAAAACTAAACTGTGTTTTTGTATCAAATGTTTCTTTATAAACTACACCGTCATCTGCGAACAGGCTGGTATTTGAATATTTTCCGCTGGCATCTTTGAGATCAAAGTATCTGCTGATGCCGCTGGATATTCTGTTTACTGCTTTGGTTTTTATAATGTCTTGGCTGATCGCAAGAGGACCAATGTTGTAGTCTTCACCAGTGATCAATCTATTTTGTGTGTAGTATGTTGCTGGGGCATTTTGTTTGATGCTGGCGTTTGATTCTGTAGCAGTGCCGTTGGCTACTGTGTTTTGTAATCTTAGGCCAAGTGTAAGAGTTTCTAGCGAACCTGTACGACCTTGGTATGGCACTTCTATGGTCACAGTGCCTATTGCACCTGGTGCAATAACACTAGGTCTATTAGCACTGGTTCTGTAATAGATTTTAAAATTGCCAGCAGGCAGGTTGCCAAATACACCATCACTAAACACTAGATTAATTCTGTCGCCTATTCTAGTAGTCACAGCATATACGTTTCTTATATTTTGAAATAGGCTGTTGTAGATGATGTTGTTGCCTTCTACTGAATCCAGTTTGGTCCAGGCAGTTGTTTCAAAACCGTTGGTGTCAACTGAATATATCCAGACGTCCGAATTGTTAATGTTTTCTGCGTCGATAGAAACTATTTGATTTGGAGTAGGATTATTAACAGAAAAAGTTCCGTTGTCTAATTTTCCTTGACGGAAATGCATAAAGAATCCTGTGTTGTTGCTGCCTGCACCTTGGCCGTCATCACGGAATAAAAACGCAGGACTAGTTCCAGGCAGTGGCGGTTCTTCTTTGATACTGCTGTTGTCGAAATCTGTGCTTACTACTTCAAAGCGAGTGCTTACACCTTCTACGTTCTTTGCGAATGGGAAAACTGGAACAGTGCTGTTGGTAGCATTGAATCGATATTTTTGTGTTTGTACGCCGTCTATGTTTTCGCTTTTGAGCGGAGTTCCTACAGCATTTGTAACTGGCAGTGCAGCGTTGAGCACTTTGATAAACTGTTCAAAATAATTAGAATTTGATTGATCATTCCAGCGAACAACTACGCCAGCAAGATTTACCCCAGAACTGTCTCTTATTGATTCAGTAGTTTTTACTGTGGTAATTTTTAGTAAACCGTTGGCTGCTTGATTGCGTCTTGGGTTGTAGGCAAGCATTCTAGCAAGACGCAGTATTGATTCTCTACGCTCTGCTGTTTCAAGGAAATTTTCTCTAGCATTGAGATCAATACGGAAACTTAGATTCTGCCCAAGGAAAGCAATCATATCAATCAGTGCAAGATATTCCGAACTTTCAATATAATCATTAAAATCTTCGGGGTAATTTTGACGCAGATAATTGATCATTGTTCTGCGAAGATTGTCGAAATCATAGCTTTGGAAGTCTGCGTTCCTAAAGCTTTGATATACTCTTTTCCAATCTTCGGCTACTAATAGTCTGTTTTGTCTATCGCTTGAAGACATGCTGAGATTCCTTGTTTACTATGATATTTATCCAGTTTGAAAAACTGCGTAGTTAATTATAGTAAGCCGTTTGCTTGGTCAAAACGGAATCTCAACTGCTCTGAAATATTATAAGGAAGGTACGCTATTTGACATTCTACACTTATACCCTGTTCGTAGGTGTCTACTATTATACTGTCAACACTTACTCTGGGATCAAAGTTAACAATAGTAGTAACATTTTGTATAATCGCTTCCTGAACCTGAACAGTAAATGGTTCAAACAGTAGATCCCAAATTATGCAACCAAATGAAGGATCGCTTAATTTCTCACCTTGACGGATATGAAAATGATTGATAATGTCCTGCTTAATAAGTTCAAAGTCGTAGAGGCTAAATCCTTCGTTTTTAGTGCTAACTGTGCTGAACCCTCTATAGGACCTGCCACTGCTGGCAGTTGACCCATTGGATTTAACAGTTACACGTTTGTACAGATTTTTTTCTAGCTCACTCATACAGTATTTATCTCGTTATTATGAGCCGGTTCTAGATGTGCCGTCAGCATTTTGTGGTCCTGGTAGATTTGAATCATCGATATCTGATGGTGTTTTGATATCAGTTCCGTCTTCAGGTACAAGCGGTACTCCGTCTGCTCTCTCTGAACTAGGCCCTAGAGGAATGAATCCTCTAGGGAAATCAAAGGCGCCGCCTTCATTCTTGCGAGCACTGAAATGCATAGCATCATCAATCGAAGTCCAGGCGCCGCCCCAACCTAGTCCATGTTTATTAGCAAGTTGTAGTGTGTTGGGTGGCATGTCTGTCATAGGTGCGTTAGCAGGACGTGGCGAGTAAAATCCATTAGGATATTGATTGTGTACTGGGTTTGGTGGATTGATGTCAATAGCGGCGCCGCTGGCATGAACACTCCAGGATCCTCCGCTAACAGTTTGACGTTTAGCATATCCCAATAGAGTGCGTATTTCATAACCACTGTCTTCTAGATCATCAATAAATCCTTGGAAATTAGGTACAAACAATTCTGCTACTTGTGTAGTAAGTCCGCGTTTTTTAGTTTTAATAGTTCCTAAGGGTCCGTCGCCTACAAAGAATCTTGTAGTAATGTTGTCAGGATTTCCTCTAGCTGCGTCAATCTGTTGATCGCCGCTGAATGTATTTACAGAGCCCTGAGACTCAGTTCCGTTTACTATAGAACCATCGCCTGTTCCGCCGTCGAATCCTTGTATGTTACCAGAATTAAGAACTGTCTGGCTGGTGGTAATTGATCCTTTGTTTTTAGCAAATGTATCAGGTGTTACAATTCTATCATTTGGAGGCAACATGCCAGGATCTTCTCTGTCTGTTTGTTCTTTTTTAAACGCTTGTGGGTTCATGTTTTCGTGATGCGACCAAGGTTCATGCTGTGGTGCTCTTGTTAGTATACTTTCATATGGTACAGGCTGTTGTGCTCCAGGAAATGTATAAGGTAGTGTAACTGTAGTTAGCGGAGATACTCTGTCAGCATCTAATGCAGCCTGTGCAGTTAATGCATTTTGCGCTGTGACTGCTGGGGTGCCAGATCCAGCAAGGTCACTGTTCCAATGAATTAGGCGAGCATCACCGGCTATGATCGACCCACCTAATAGATTAATACCAACCGCAGCTTCGTCGTATATACTAGCACCGCTTTGTCGTGTAATACTGGCTCCTGCTGTGGTACGAACTTCGCCGCCTGCTTGTTGGCTTAGTAATCCACCCACTGTTAGTCTATAACCAAATCCTATATTTGAATCAAAATTAGCAGCTTTTAGCATGTAACTCTGTGCTACATTATCATGCATAGTGCGGCCTGAAGTTCTAAAGAAACTTTGACCTGATTTCATATGTGTTGATTTATCTGACAATGTCATAATATCTTGATTAGCGTGGAGATAATAGCTTTCTTTGACTGTGGTGTTTAGATCTAAATCAATAGCAACGTCGCCGTTACCCTTAACTGTTAGTTTATAATCATGTCCTACAAAAAAGTTTGTATCCCAAGCACTTTCAACCTGTACACGGCCACTTTCTTTGTTATCAAGATATTGTGCTCCATCGCTGTATCTAGCAGTGGCTTTCATATTGATGTTGCGGCCGGCTTCTACGTTAAAATCTCTTTCAGCAGTAAAATTAATATCATTGTCTGACATGATGCTGATACTGTCTTGAGCATGAATATCAATTTTACCGTCTGATGTTATTTCTATCCATGCTGTGCCGCGACTGTTGCCTATGTAGATTAAATCTTCTGAATTGTGTAATAAAATTTGGTGTCCGGTTCTAGTTCTCAATCTAAGCAATTCGTTTTGCGGTATAGTTTCGTCGCCGCCTGTTTCGCCGGCTCCTTTGTTAATATAGAACGGTGGTCCTTCCTCTGCGTGAGTAGCACGAACAAATTTGTCATCGCCGTCGTCCATTACAAAGCTGGATCCGCCCAATCTATTAAAGGGCATGTTGGCACGTCTTCCAACGGCTCCTAGTTCTACTCTGGGGTTGCCAGTTCTTTTATCTGCAGGTCCAGGAGTACTCCATCCAGATACCATACTGGGAGTATCTCGTCTAGCACTGGTTGTGGTTGTGCCTCTAACTTCATCAAAAAGTAGGCCTTGTACTTCTAGCACATTTGTAAAATCTTTATTGTAGGGTTTTTTAAACAGTGTTGGGTCTACTAGTTCGCCTGTTTCAATAAGTTTGTTGTATTCGCCTACTGGTAATTTAACGCCTGTTAAATTTTGAGGTGTAGCTTCGGTTGTGCGCTCTGTACTTGCTCTGCCATCAGGAACCATAAAATTCATATAGTCGTCTTGTACACAACCGATCCAGTATCCGAAGTTAGGATTTCCTTCAGCAAATATCACAAGAACTCTAGTACCTATGTCAGGTGGTACTGCCCAAAATCCATAGCTTTTTTGAGTATTGGCATATCCGTCGTCAAGGTTTATGCCTCGGCTAGAAGTAACTCCATAGAACGGTGACAGATATCTCACTGTTAATATTTCGCCGCTGCGTTCTGGACTGTTGCCTGCACCGGTATATTTTAATATTTCTACTTCAAGTGATCCCATATATTTTGGATCAAGATTGTTTACTATAAGAGCTTCATATGGTCCTGAGTTTTTTATTATTGTGCCGCTAGCTGCGGTTCTTGTATAGCTGGATGCCATTATTGAGGTCCTACGTTGTTAGCAGATGGAAAGGCTTTATCTGGTCTAGTTTGTCCTGGTCTTGTCGGTATAGTTATTGGGACAGGGCCGTCCGTTCTATTAGAAATGGTAGGCTCAGCGTTTTGTAACACTTCCAGCTGTCTTGTTACAGCACTGGCAAAATCAGTAGCACTTGTTGATTGACCGCCGGTGAGTGCTGAATTAATAGCACTTTCATTGAACAGTGAACTTGCCCTCTCTACTAGATTAGATAACACAGCACCAGGATCTGCTAGAGTGCTTAGTGCCTCACTAATATTAGATTGTAGATCACTAGACAGAGCAGATTCAGTGCTGTCTGCGACTGGTCCTGTTGTTGGCGGTTCTACGCCACTGTTGGTTGTAGCTACTCTAGCCAATCCAATATTGCCATTTATTACAGGTGATGCTGAGGCTGGTCCAGTTCCGTGTATGCCTAGATCTTTTATTTTTTCTCCAGTCCTAAAGTCATATCTATCATCTAGTGGATCTGTAGTTCTATACTGATAAACAGCGCCTGTTGCAGCCGGTAAAATAGTCGAAGGTATTGGTCTAGAGCCTGCATTTCCTCCTGTATACGCACCTACTCCTACTCCTGCGGCTTGCGCAGCAATTTGCGCTCTTGGAGTAGTTCCCGCTGCTGGGGCGGCGGTGTTAGGGCCGTCGGGCGCTAAAGAAATAGTTCTTATATTTCCAGTTTCGGCAGCAAGTATATCTTCTAATTCTTGATATATTGTGTTGGTGCCTTGTTCTCTTGTTTGTATCCTGTCAGGATCTGTGAGGGATAGATTGGAGTGTATATCGACTTTTGACCTATTATTTGGAGATTCTACTAATGGTTGTATATACTCTCCATTTTTATCTTTCACATAGTCAGCATAGTAAGTTTCACCTTTACGCACCGGTCTAAAATGTCCTTGCATAGCATAAGGCACAGGCATCGAAGCAAATTCTTGTGCTAGTTTAATCATGAATCTATCAGTGGATAGTGTTCCTGCTAGCCATTGATCTGACTGTCTAGTTCTTAATACATACATTATTAATGCATCCTGTACATCGGGTGTAAATCTAATTCTTGTAGTATTAATGCCTATTAATCCTATAGTATATCGTAATGTTTTTCGAATAAATTGATATCGACCAGCGGCTGAGCCTTGGTTAGCTGCTATCCTTTGTGTTTGAAAACGATCAACTTCAGCCAGGGTTATTTGTGTAAGCTGTGGATTAGAAGAATTAGGGACTATGCTAGTATAAGGATCGACTCCGGCTGTTGCTTCTCCTCTAGCCACAAAAGATAATAGCTGCATTTCTTTATCTGAAATTCTTATTTCTGTCATTTGTCTTTTTTACCTTGCGCTAATCAATAGCTATACTTTAATATAATTAGTTTGTTGATGTGCGCTAGAACGCAAACTGGCTTTCTGTTTATATGGTTGCGACATTAATTATTTTCCTATTAAACACTAGAATTGCCTTGTTGACTGTCAATTTTTTGAGCACGGCTTTGGTCTATTGCAGATTGACCGGAAGTATTTTGTCCAGGTCTTGTTAGTCTTGGTGCAGCACTACCAGTTCTTAGTGGAATCGGCGGCTGGGAATTAATGCCAGAACGTCCAATACTATTGAGAACATTATTAACTTCATCATTTCGAAATTGATCTAAGTCAAAAATTTCTGTATTAGAAGCAGAATCTGCACTTTGTCCAGGAAACACTCCAGTCCTTGGATCAAATGTTACTCCGCCTGCTCTTACAACTGGTGGTAGTCTCGATCCAGGTCTAGCTGCTTGACCTGAACCAGCAACTGTGCCGTCAGAATTAAATGTAGCACCTGTGGCTATATTTTGGGCACGCTGCTGTCTTAAAGCGGCATCGTCAGTAGACGCAAAGCCTTCGACTATGCTGGCGGAATTATCTATAGCTAGTATGCCTGTATTTTCGGTAGTAGATTCGGCGTCTTGTCCTCTGCGTCTTATCAGTTTAATTGTTTGTTCGAAACGACCTTTAGAAAAATTATTAGTAACTGCCCAGCAACTGAACAATCCACTAAACTGAGATACAACTTGTGGGAACTCCATAGTAGCACCTTCTATCTGATAATCGAACGGTGTTTTAAAATTAACTACTACAAACACTTCATTTTGCATATAATTCATTGTGCCGTCTGTGGTAAGGTTAGGACTACCGGCGGCAGATTGACCAATATAATTTCCAGTCTGTTGTGGTAAGAAAAATGGATCACCTATGATACGCATTTCTGCTGTGATTAGATCTGACCATTGATTTAGTAGAGTATTTTGAAACATCTGTGCTACTCTTAACTGGACGTTGTCTGACCTAGAAAGAGAGTTAGGATTTTGTCCGAATTCAGTAACTTCTTCGATTGTTGTGTTTGTTTCGCTGCTTTCTGATTGTCTCGGTGCCGGAAGCAGAGAAGTTCCTTGTGCCGAATCGTTGCCTGTTATAACAGACTTGTTGCCAAAGGTTCCGGCACCACCGGGATTTTGTGCAAAATTTGATAGGGCAGTTGTTATATATGCCAAATTGAAATTTATATCAAAATCTAGCACGTCTTCGTTAACACCAGTATAGATATAATTGTATTCTTTAGCGGCACTGTCTTTGAGCCCTTGAGTGTTTTTTGGTATTTCGTTAGGGCCGCAGTGTTTTGCCTCATCAAGGGAATAGGTAATTACATTGTAAACATAGATTCTAGCAGGGCGGCCTCTTTCATCTATACTTGTTTCTGTTTCATCTATATACACCTGTGTTTGTATTTTAAACCATTTTCTAGTTCCGTTAGCGTCGCTGTCTGCTGTGGCATTTTCAGCAGCATATTCGCTCGACAGTAAGACACCGGTGATTATATTTACAATTGTATCATTTTGATGAAATTGATGTACTCTAGATTTTTCATTAGGAGATAATGTTATATCTGCAGAGTTATTAGTGTCAGTTTTTTGGTCACGGACTTGACTACCGTCACCCATAGGAGCATCTCCGCTGGATCCGCTATCTTCGTCGATTAGGCTTTTTCCTATAGCATTCATTCTGCTGGTATCATTAGCAAAATTGTTTAACAATTCAAAAAGTTGCGAACTGGGCGGCACTACTACTGGGTCAAATTCTCCCTCAGGTGCTGATGCTAGTCCTTGAGATATGGCAACCTGTTCTGCTGGCGTTGTTAGAGAGTCTGGACTTGTGTAGGTTCCTGCTATTACTTCAGCATAGTCGGTTAATTTTTGCGGAAAAGCAATGATGTATCTATCACCTGTAGACAAAACATCGTTGTCTTCAAGATTGGCTATTCTATCGTTTAACGCAGCACTTACAGAATTAACTTCTCCGTTTAGAACTTCGTGAACTGTTCTGCCCACAGCATTTATAGTGGTCATACTTTTATTGACAGAGTCACCCAGTCCAGTTTCACTATATGCAACTGCTTCTACATCGTAGACACTGCCTTGGCCACTAACATTGAATTCCATATTGATTATATTAATCGGAATAAAAATAGGTGCTGTAACAAAATTAGCATCTGTTTCACCGTCTTCGTTCCATCCTGCAAAGTCTATTCTCAAACAGAATGGTACACCTATAACATTGTCATACCCTTGTTCTGTAGCAGATCCTATGATTGCTTGAACAAAATTACCCATGCTGTAGGGTTCTGTTACTTTGAATCTAATAGTAGTTCCCATAGCCAAACCTGTGTTTGAGTTAGGAACGATCACAGCATCTATTTCTAAATCGTCTATGAAATATTCCGCATGATCTCTAATAGGGACTCCAAAAGCAGTAAATGAATTGCCTGCTGCTTCGTCTAATACTTGATAACGGTTGCTGTATTGTCCGCCACCTGAACGAATTATGTATTTGTTAAATCCGTTACTTCTGTATAATTCAGGTCGATTGTATTCGCTAGCACTTAAAACACCTAATGTGAGAATATAATTGAAACTGTTATGATTTCTCAAAGGGTTTGGTATTTTGCTACGGCTGGCGCTTTTGTCGGCAGCTACTCCTACTCCTCTTATTAAATTTCTAAGAGCAGAAAATGTATCATCTACAAAATCTTCTAGATTTGAAGTATCACCTATTTCTTCGATTTCCTGTCTAAGAGTATCAAAATCTCCACCCACAGCAAATGCTAGTTCAGACAAACTTCTAGGTATTACATTTATAATATTTGTAGAAAATTGTTCAAGGTCAAAGTTTCCTATCAGTGAACTCAGTTGTCCAAATGTTGTGCCAGAAGTAAGACTGGTCACAGCCCCAGTGATTCCACTTATTGTGTTTGTAAAATTAGATACTACAGATCCTATCTGTCCAATTTGACCCAGTTGTCCAACTGCTGATCCTTGGCCTGAGGATAACAATTGATTTACGTTTACACTTCCTAGTCCTGAAAGACTTGATATTTGATTAGTTATGCTTGAAAAATTGTTAGCAGCAGAGCCTATACTTTGAAATCCGTTGGTTATTTCTCTGGCATTGATATTAACAGAACCAATTTGGCTTTGTGCAGCACCTTGATTAACAGCACCAGTCAAGGATTGTATATTTGACAAACTAGAATTTAATTGTCTATTTACTTTATTAATTGATGTAGATATGCTTCCAAATTTCAATGCCATATCAGTAACCTAATGTTTTCTTTAAATTATTACCCTGAGGTAGATAGATCTTTGTTCCTGCTACAAAATCATAGATTGGGTCTTTTATAATATCTGGATTTCTCTGAGCAAATACCCACCAAAGTTCTTTTTTACCGTAAAGGTCATATGCTAGTAGATCTGGTCTACGAGTATAGCTGGGAGTTATTTCATATAAAACATCATTACCTGCTACTGGAACAGATCTTGGTTTTAGAATATCTAAATATCCTGACGGATTGATAGGTGTGTTTGCGTATGCTCCTAGATTTTTATTAGCCATTATACAAATCCTTCCGGTCCGTTAACGTGTCTACCTGCTGCAAAGTCTTGTAGGCTAAATCTAGACTGACTGCGTCGAGCATAGTTTGGAGCACAGGTAACTGTGAACACACACTGGGTAGGAACATAATTTACTTTACCGTTTTCTTCTACAGTACAAGGAATATAATCTACGTCTTGCGGAAGGTCTGTGGTAAAGTTTGTGATCAATACTGGAATATTATTGAGAACATAAGTTCCGTAGCCATTTAGTCTTGCTATAAGTGGTGGATTTCCCAACGAACTACTACTGGATCCATAAAACATTTTGGTCATGGTTCTTAGATAGTGTAAACAAGCTAGCCAGTATAATGCGTCAGCTTCATTTTCTTGTATAAATTCTCCAGTCACTGTGATATTGTCAACTTGACTGTTTTCGTAGGCATGATAAACATAGTTTGTATGTGTAGGATGAACCTGTGAATAATTAGCAGTGTGACTGAGTAGTATTGTTGGTGTAAAGGGAAATATCATTCTATTACCAGTACTGCCTAATACACTCAGCACCTCGCCGCCGGTGTCCATAAGTATCTGCGGTACACTTAGACTTACACGCCAATCGCTAGCATCGGCTGTTGAAATATTTGAACTGATAATAGCACGACTGATGTTTCTACTCTGCGGAGCAGCGTTGAATCCTACATTCTGTGCTACGTTGCCTATCATTCTTATAGAAGTACCGATATTTCCAATGCCGCCTCTGCCGCCGTTGATTAGATTGTCAACCACACCCAGCGTGTTTCTTACATTTCTAACAGTGTCACTGATTTCATTTGCTGCTCTTCCGAGAGGATTAGTACTGACCAATGTTTGAAATTGACTAGCACTGCGATTTATATTAGCAGTGAATCCGTTAATGGTTTGGCTTACCTGTCGTATGTTTCCAAACGCATTTCCGATGCTGTTATTAAGTCTGTTAAACCCGCTGAATATTGACATAACCTATTGATCTCCAGCAGTATTTAGTTGACAAAATTAACTGCGTATATTATAATAAATAAGTAAACTCCTGGAGGAACAAGTGAGAAAAAGAAATTATCTAAACAATAGAGACATTTTATCAGAAATACACAGATCTAAAAATACGTTTAACAGTTATGTTGACAAAGAATATCATCAATACGATATTATTCTACTTGATGTTAATAAGATTAACATTCGCACAGTAGCAGAAGCAAAACGAAATCGTGCGAAACGAATGGCATTAGAAAATTATGAGACCAGAGCAACAGCAGGCGAAAAGATCAAACTGTCTGAATGCGAGATTGATTATAAAACTATAGAAAAGACAGACGTAATTTTTAGAATTATGACGTTTGATCATGTACCCGACGAGCCTGGTCGTAAGAAGAATCCAAAAACGGTTGCAGACGGTAAGACCAAACTGAACTTTCCGCCCTTTCAGCATTGGAAATACAACGACGCAGGCGAATTAGTCTGTGTAGGCAAGAGTCATTGGGCTGGTGGTATGGAAAACGGATGTTTTTCAAAAGACCACGGAAGAGCAACCAACAAACTTGCTATGATGTGGATGAAGTTGGTGGATCGATATGCTACTCGTGGCAACGTTCGTGGCTATACCTACAACGATGAGATGAAGGGTCAGGCCATACTACAGTTATCACAGATTGGCCTACAGTTTGATGAAGCCAAGTCAAACAATCCGTTCGCATACTATACCGCTGCGGTCACGAACAGCTTTGTTCGAGTGATCAATATAGAAAAGCGTAACCAAAACATTAGAGATGACATTCTGGAGATGAATGATCTTAACCCTAGTTACACCAGACTACATGAAGGTGAATGGGAAGCCAGTGTTAAACGCAATGAGTCAGCTGGTGCTACTGGATTTTCAGACAAATAACAGTTGACTTTTGTCCAACGATATCATATACTTAACAAAACTACGGAGTTTAAATTTGTTTAACAAAGCAGCGGTATTCACCGACATACATTTTGGCAATAAAAGCAACAGTAAAGTACACAATCAAGATTGCGAAGATTTTGTAGACTGGTATATTGAGACTGCGCAAGCAAATGGTTGTGAGGTTGGTATTTTTTGTGGTGATTGGAATCACAATCGCAACAGTCTTAACCTCACAACCATGGATGCTGGTATCAGAAGCCTAGAAAAACTTGGCAAAGCCTTTGACAAGTTCTACATGTTCGCAGGCAATCATGATCTTTACTACAAAGACAAGCGTGATATCAAAAGCACTGAGTGGGCCAAGCACATTCCAGGCATCACAGTGGTAGATGAGATCAAGGTGATCGACGATGTAGCACTGGTGCCTTGGTTGGTAGGTGATGAATGGAAGCGTGTAAAGAAGTTAGAGTGCAAATACATGTTTGGACACTTCGAACTGCCTACGTTCTTAATGAATGCCATGGTTCGTATGCCAGACCACGGTGAACTCACAGTTGAACAGTTGGCAAAACCCAAGTATGTGTTCAGTGGTCACTTCCATGCTCGTCAGAAACAGGGTAATGTACACTATATGGGCAATGCGTTTCCACACAACTATTCTGATGCTTGGGATGATCGTCGAGGTATGATGATCCTGGACAGAGCCAACGATCTAGAACCTGAATATATCAACTGGGAAGACTGTCCAAAGTATAGAACAGTAAAACTGAGCCGGCTGATAGATGAACAGTCTACCATGATCAAAAGTAAAATGTATCTGCGGGTAGAACTGGATCTGCCTACCAGCTTTGAAGAGGCCAGCTTTGTTAAAGAAATGTTCATTCAACAGTATGGTTGTAGAGAAATTACACTAATTCCGCAAAAACAGATCAATGAGATCAATACTGATCTGGATATTGCTCAGTTCGAAAGCGTGGATCAGATCGTAGCCAACGAAATTGCTGCTCTAGACACAGAGTCGTATAACAAAAAACTGCTTTTAGACATTTATAGTGGATTAGAATAACCAATGGCAATTAAAATCAAAGATTTAACTGTAAAGAACTTTATGAGTGTGGGCAATCAGACCCAGGCTGTTAACTTTAACAGGGAACAACTGACTTTGGTGCTGGGGGAGAACCTAGACCAGGGTGGTGATGACACTGGTTCACGCAATGGTACTGGTAAGTGTGTTTGTATAAATACTATTGTAAAGGTAAAAAACACTAAAACTGGTGAAATTTACGAAACAACTGTAGGAGATTTATACAATGCCGCGATGGGACAACAATCTAAAAGATAATTGTATTAATATTTTGGATAATGTTATTAAAAACTTAAAACCTGATCGTAGAGAATTAATTCTCTACGAAATTTTATCTTTAGGTATTATTAATAATAAAAAAAAGATTGAGCAATATATCAGAAATAAGTTAGGATTAACTTCTAAACATGCTCGTCACACAACCCAATACTGGAGTTTACGCGGCTGGAGCGAAAATGAATCTTACGTAAAGTCAAAAGAGAATAAACAAAAAAATGTTAAAAGTGTATATAGCAAGGAATTTTGGTTAGAAAAAATTAATCCATATACTAATAAACCTTATACTATCGAAGAAGCAGATTTTGAACGTAATTGTCGGCGTCCTATTCGAAAAGAATACTGGGTTAAAAAAGGATATAACGAAGTTGAAGCTATGCATCTAGCAGAACAAACAAAGAGCGACAATAATAAAAAAGGAGCTAGTCAATCTGCTAACTCAACAGTGCGACATGTTGCATCAAAACGATGCGTTGACTATTATACCGCTCGAGATTATTCTGAAGAAGATGCCAAAAAATTAGTTTCTGAATCACAAAAGCATTTTTCTAAAGAAATATGCATAGAAAAATACGGAAAAGAAAAAGGGTTAAAGATTTGGCAAGAAAGACAAGATCGATGGCAAGCTAGATTAAGCGTAAAATCTGACGAAGAAAAGGCCAGAATTAATAGACTTAAACTATCAAAAGGAATTACTGTATCAAAAGCAGAAAAAGAAATAATTAATGAAATTAAAAAAGCTAATAAAAATTTAATTGTTTATCCGCAGTATTCGTTATCTGTTAACAACAAAAAACAGTATGTTTATGATATTGTAGTTGATAAAAAGATTATCGAATATAACGGCAACTTTTGGCATTGTAATCCAAAGATGTATACAGAAGATTATATAAATCCTAGAACTAAGATAAAAGCATCTGATAAATGGACCAGTGATATTAAAAAAATCGAATATGCTCAAACTCAAGGCTACGTAGTTATGGTTGTTTGGGAAAGTGATTTTAAAGAAAATAAAGAGGAAGTATTAAAAAAATGCATACAATTTCTAACACAGTGAAGAGAAAATTTGTTAATAGCATAGACTTATCAGACTTGGAAATTGAGACTGATACTGGTTGGCAGCTAATAACATCGATACATAAAACTATTCCATATAATGTATGGATAATCAAAACATCTTCTGGTAAGTTCTTAAGGTGTGCAGATACTCATATTCTTTTTAACGGAGAATTCAATGAAGTTTTTGTAAAGGACTTAATTGAAAATCAATCTACAATTTTAACTGTAGACGGGGTCGAATTAGTTACCAGTATTGTAAAAAAGTCGTACACCGAAAACATGTTTGATTTAACTGTAGACAGTAATGATCATAGATTTTATACAAACGGAATACTTTCTCATAACACCACAATAATCAACGCACTCAGCTATGCTCTGTATGGTCAAGCACTTACCAACATCAAACGCAACAACCTAATCAACAAGATCAACAACAAAGGCATGTTGGTCACACTCCATTTTGAAAAGGATGGGCAGGATTACAGGATTGAGCGGGGACGTTCGCCCAATGTGCTAAAGTTCTATGTGAATGACCAAGAACAACATCTGACTGACGAGAGTCAAGGCGATAGTAGACAGACTCAAGAGACCATCAGCACACTGTTGGGTATGAGTCATGACATGTTCAAGCACATTGTAGCACTGAACACCTATTCAGAGCCGTTCTTGAGCATGAGAGCCAACGATCAACGTGCTATTATCGAACAACTGCTGGGTATTACACTGCTAACTGAGAAGGCAGATGCTCTCAAAGAGCAGGTTCGTATAACCAAAGACGCAATCACAGAAGAAACACTGAAGATTGATGCGATTCGCACTGCCAACATCAAGATCGAAGCTGGTATTGAACAGTTGATTGGTAGACAACGTGCTTGGCAATCGAAAAAGAAGCAGGACATTGCAAAATTAGAAAGTGCCATTGCCCAATTAGAAGAACTAGACATTGATAAAGAGCTGGAAGCACATGAACTACTGCAAAACTGGAACGATCTCAACAATGCTAGTACAGCACTGAACAAAGAACGGTCGACTCTTGAAACTGCACTGTTGAGAGCAGACAGTTCGGTTAAGAAGGCTGAAAAGGACATCAAAGAACTTGACGATGCTATGTGTTATGCATGTGGTCAAGAACTTCATGAGACCAAGAAAGCCGAGATACTTGCTAAAAAGACCAAAGAGCTAGAAGATGCAATGTTGTATCAATCAGAAGTAGATACAAAGCTTAAAGATGTGATGAAAGGTCTATCAGAAATTGGCGAAATCAATTATAAGCCCAGCACTTTCTATGACACTGCCAAAGCTGCGTATGATCATAGAAGCAACGTAGACGGATTGAAACAATCATTGAATTCAAAAATTGAAGAAGATGATCCTTACCTTGCTCAGATAGATGATCTCAAAACCACTGCTATACAGGAAATACGTTGGGACATGGTAAATGATCTCACCAGCTTTAGAGACCATCAGGACTTCTTATTGAAGCTGCTAACCAACAAAGACAGCTTCATACGCAAGAAGATTATTGATCAAAACTTGATGTATCTTAACAACAGACTCACATATTACCTTGACAAACTAGGACTGCCTCACCAAGTTCGATTTCAAAACGATTTGAACGTTGAGATCACACAGCTGGGTCAAGACCTTGACTTTGATAACTTGAGTAGAGGTGAACGAAACAGACTAATACTCGGTCTAAGTTTTGCTTTCCGTGACGTTTGGGAAAGTCTCTATCAAGGCATCAACCTATTGTTCATCGACGAACTTATTGATTCGGGCATGGACACTGCTGGC
>Ga0306871_1000012_pt1 | contig 74564 bp, 61 predicted proteins | sample AntRauMeHopE1497_FD_190447 | JGI IMG/M metagenome (GOLD analysis project Ga0306871, IMG submission 190447) | Saline lake microbial communities from Rauer Islands, Antarctica - Metagenome Hop E1 #497 (v2) (version 2) | ecosystem: Environmental > Aquatic > Non-marine Saline and Alkaline > Saline ... | reverse complement strand
TACTAACCATGGAAATAAGAATACAGAGAATGATTGAGTTCAATATATTTATCATGAGTATAGTTTTAGTAGTTTTATGTCTTAATTAAATGTAGCATAATTGACTTACTATACAATAGGTGTATTGTAAATAGACTATAAACTGAATGAAGAGCTTATTTTGGTATATTCTCCTATCTTAGAAAGTCAGACATTCGAGCGGCGTGGCATGGCGTTATGCAGAACCGTCTACCTAAACACGAGTGTGGCGAGTAGATTCATCTCGATACATTCGCTACGCGAACACTCGATGAACGCTTATAAGGAAATGGGAAAAGAGTATCTCGACTTCGTCGATATCACTGTCCGCAATGACGGGGTGGTTCTAAGAACAATATTACTGAACCGCGTGCCTACCTCGTCTTCCTGGACGCGAGCGCTAGCGAGTAGATTCATCTCGATACATTCGCTACGCGAACACTCGATGAACGCTTATAAGGAAATGGGAAAAGAGTATCTCGACTTCGTCGATATCACTGTCCGCAATGACGGGTTGGTGCCAGACATGTATGAACTCTAAGTAATCAATTGTCAGCAGAGCAATCACGTATTAGGGTAAAATATTTAGCTTTATATCAACTTTAATTTCAACATTATTTAACGAAATCTATAATATGTTGGCTGAAAATTTGAGGTTTTTCAATTTGTAGTAAATGCCCGCATTTAGGTATTTCTACTAAACGAACATCTGGCATAGTTTCTTTTGCTTTTGCAAAAACATCAGCCGTAAAACCTGGATGTAAAAATGGATTTGGTATCAGCCCGTCATTTTCCCCATAAATAATCAAAGATTCAACTTTAATCTGGTCTAGTTTATTGGTGGTAGGTCCATCTAGCATGGCCCCAACAGACTGTATAACTGCATGAGCAAATGCTGGCATTTCTTGATTCTTAGCCATTCTAATACGCTCTTCGACCATCCATTCATATTTATCATCCCATCGATAAAAGTTGCGGTTAAGATTAGCTCTAATAATTTCTTCTCCAGAAGCCGTTATCTCATCTATTCTGAAAACATTTCTCAACCACTTTGCCTCACCTGGTTTAAACGACTCTACCCCAGCTGGTGCTGCTAAAACCAATTTTTCAAGTTTATCAGGGTATTTCAAAGCAAAGGTGAGACCTATTTGTCCACCCATAGAGTGTCCCACAAATACGACTTTATCGAGATTTTTTTGCTCTAGAAACTCATTTATCTGAGTCGCATAGAAATCCATTGAGTAACTGTGATCCCCTTTATTAGACTTCCCATAACCCGGTAAATCTATGGCAATCACTTGGTATTTTTTTGCTAACTCAGGAATGGTATAACGCCAAAAACCCGCATTTGAAGCCAAACCGTGAACCAAGAGTAGTGTTTTGGTTCCAGTTCCTGTTTCAATGTAGGATATAGGAATTTCACCCTTAGTTTTCTTCGTTACATAGCCATAATCAATATCGTCAAAGGACAAAGCAGGCATTTTTGCGTAGCGATAACCAGAGCAACCTATTAAAACGCTAACTAAGATTAACGCAATGAGCCCAATTCTACTGGATGCTTTCATATTGTGTGGGGAATTGTAATTTTTCATTAGAACATCAACCAACTAAGTGTTAAAAAATGTGTAAACGGATTCATAGGTCGTGAACCTTGATTAGTGATATTTGGTGCGTCATAGAAGTCGCCTAACCAGGCATAAGCGCCACTATATCCAACCGTTAAAAACACCCCTAAATTGTATTTTATTTCTAAATTCACCTCTGATCCGATAAAACTCCCACCTTGGCGTGGCGCATAATTTGAAATAGCAGCAACAGCCCCCATTTTCGCGTGCATTCTGTTGGGAATTAAAGACTTAGAGACATTCATAAAGCCAGCTGATACGCCATATCCCATATTGGATATATCATGAACCATACTGTAAAAACGGTTTATTACCTGCGGATCTGGGAACATTAATAAAGAACGGTGGGCAGTAAAAATACCTACCGGAGTTCCCCAAATATTACCTGTTAAAACAGAACTCACTCTACCATCACTAATACCGTTTTCATCACCAGAACTAAACATCCCCTCAATGGAAATAAAGTCTTGATTGGTGCCACCGTATTTGTATTGGACTCTGGCATTAGCCGAAACACCTAGGATATTTGCTATGTTAATGCGTTTTCCCGTAGTTGAAAGTGTATCAACCACGCCAAAATTGGTATTCACAAAGCCATCTATCCAAAAGTTAGAATCCGTGAAATTGCGACCTCTACTGAAATTCATCCCTGCCCAGAATACATCTGCTTCATATTTTTGGGTTGTTCCAGGTAGGCGTAGTCGAACTGCTCCGTTATAATCGGCAAGTTGCGATGTAAGACCTTGACCAAGAACAGAAATACCGCCAGCTTCTTTTCCTCTATCAGCTAAATACCAGAAATTAAAGCCAATGGTTGTTTTAGCAGTTATTCTAGATTCAAAATCGGCCATAAAAAGTGACACATCATCGTCTCTTGCGATCATGTTCTCCCAAAGTTGATACGCCCCAATTTTTGCATAAACCCCATCGCCTAATTGGCTATAAAGAGTAATACCTGAACCTTGTGTACCCCAATAAGACAATTTTGAACCCGCATTTTGGGCAAATTCTACTGCATTCACATTAGGATCGCGAGCATTATCAAAAATTCGTTGTAAACCTATAACTACATTCCATGGCTTCTCGGTAGGTTTAAGAGAAACGTTTGCGAGTAAAGTTTGCAGATTAACTTGTCCGGTTCCAATAGCGCCACCTGAGTTATTGCCTGCGCCATAAGCCCTATCACCAAAGGTATAGTCTATTTTAAAAAGTGTTCTGAAAGTGGCTAAACCGTCTAGTACAGATGGCCTGTACACCATGAATGGAACAAAGCGTTGTTCTGAATAAGATGCCACATTTCTTGATGTATTTGTTGAATTCCCTCCAAACATACGGCCAATAACTTGTCCTTGAAGGAAGTCATTGGTTGGCGCAATATTAGAAAAGGTAGTTCTAGAGAATGAAAATCCTATAAATTGGAATTCATTTTTAACGGGATCTTGAGCATGTTCAATTCCACCTTGTGCCTTTATTTCGGCTAGGAAAAGAATCATACTGAGTATACATAGCACTAAAACACGCATAACGGATAGGATTAGTAGGGCTTAATAATAGAGTAAATAAAGTGTGGGCAAGTAACGTAGAAGCTATTTTGCCCGCACTTTTGATTTCTTGCGCTGTTTAAACTTTTGCTACGTATTAGTTAATTAGCAGCACGTACATATTTTTGAATGTTCAATACACCAAACAAACCATTGGCTGTACTTCCGAATCCACCTTCAGCTGTAGGTTTTGTAACACCTGTAAGAGGCGGGTTTGTTTGCGCAACTTCATAGGTTAATAGGCCACCGTCATTTTGGTAAATTCCTTCAGAAGTAAGAACAGAAGGGGAACTTTGTGTTAATGAAATGGTACGAATTAAGCCAATGCCAGCAGCGGTTTGATAGGTTCCGACTAAGGTTACCTGAGAATTATTCACGTCAGTAGTTACAACGGTATAAGTACCATTGGAGCTAAAATCAGCTGTTATTGATGTTGTATTAAAAGGAGCACCTGCTAATAAGGGTGCAATATTGGCTCCACTAGATACCCAATTACCAACAATGGGGTCGTTAATTGTGAAATCAATAGTTTGCGTTTCGTCGCCTTTAACAACTTGTATGGTAGTTGCACCAATAGGCGCAGTTGCAGGAACTGCGGTGACAATTTGCACATCAGTAATACTGATAATCTCAGCCGCAGCAGGGCCAAAACGTATCGCAACATCAGCTGCTACAGTTCCAAAATTTTCTCCAGAAATGGTGACTTCTAATCCACTATTCCCAGCATTTGGTGTTACAGAGCTTATGCTCAATCCTGAATCGTCTGAACTACAAGCAAAAGCAACTAATGCTAGTGCCACGGCAGAAACTATATATTTAAGTTTCATGAGTTTACCTCGGTTTTTGTTTTTTATGGTATTTTTTTTAGCGTTTTTTTCAAAATTTTTCCTGAATCACTTTTTGGTAATGATTCAATAAATCGGATATGCTTTGGCACCTTATACTTAGCTAATTGCGCTTTGCAGTAGGCTTTAATATCATCTTCCGTGCACGCGTTATCAGGTTTTAGCACAATATAGGCTAACCCAACTTCGCCCCATTTTTCATCTTTTGCACCTATTACAGCTACTTCATATACTGCAGAATGGGCTTCAATAACTTTTTCAATTTCTGCGGGATAAACATTTTCAGCCCCGCTTATAAACATATCTTTTTTACGACCCACGATATAAAAATAGCCATCGGTGTCTTGCTTAACTAAGTCGCCTGTGCAAAACCATTCGCCGTCTACAATATTACTGGCTGTTGCTTCGGAATCATTCCAATAACCAGGCGTAATTACGGGTCCTTTTAAAAGCAGCTCGCCTATTTCCTCTTTATCAACTTCCTTTGCTTTATCATCAACTATTTTAGTTTGGATATAGAAATTTGCAAAACCAACCGAGCCAATTTTTGTAAGTGCATCTTCTTCATTAAGGGAAAAGACATTGGGTCCAAATTCGGTTAATCCGTAGCCTTGACGAATTGGGATTCCTTTTTCTATCCATTTTTTTATTAATGGAATAGCCATTGGCTCTCCGCCAACTATGGCATAGCGTATGCTTTTCAAATTGATAGCGTCAAAGATTTTTTGATCGGCCAACATCTGCATCATAGTAGGTACGCCAAATAAAATGCTGACCTTATATTGCTCACACAGTTTAAGGGTCTCTTCTGGCTCAAACTTTTTGGTTATCAGCACTTTACCACCTCTATGTAGCACAGGTGTGGTCAATACATTCCAGCCACCAGTATGAAAAAAAGGTGCAAAAGTAATAATGGTATCTTGTTGGGTAAGATTTAATCGCAGCCCAGTATTTATAGAATTCCAAAAGAGCATTTTATTGGTAATCATGGCTCCTTTCGGGTTTCCCGTAGTACCAGAGGTGTACAAAATCATGCAACTTTGATCAAAAACCACCTCTATATCATCACTTAAAATGGCTGATTTATACGCTTTTTCTGCGCTATCAAATAAGGTATTAATAGCCATTTTGTAAGTGACAGCAGTCTCAAGAGATTCAATTATTTCTGCAAATTCACTCTCAAACAGTAGGACTTTTGGATTGGCGTCTTCTAGCTGATAACTCATTTCAGCAACAGTTAACCGATAATTCAACGGCACTAAAATGGCCCCTGTTCTTTGACATGCAAAAAATAGGACTACGTATTCCCATCTATTCATGCTAAGCACACAAAGTCTGTCGCCTTTTTGTAAGTCATAAGTTGTGCATAGATACTGAGCGAGCTTTTCAATCCACTGATTTAAGTCAGAATAGCATAACTCTAGCTTCTGATCTAAATCATGAATAGCAACAGACATAGGACTATATTTAGCCCATTTTGCTATCCAATCTTTGTCTGATATATCGAAATTAATGTCCATTTTCCTGAATAAATACTGTTAATTTTTCTATAAAAAGCGCTTCCTGCTCAATAAAAGGAGAATGTCCGCATTGCTCAAAAATCACTTCTCTGTATTGGCTGCCGTATATGGCTTGTCTTTTATCTAGTACCGCACGTGTTTGTGCAACCATCGGTTGTGGCGGATAGAGTTCTTCGCCCGGATAGTTTGGAATAAGACCAATTTTTCCAAGCCAACCAAAATCAAATAGTGATGTATCGCTAACAATTTGATCTTGATCACCACGCAGCCATAGAATGGGTATTTGCCTGCTTTTCCCAATAAAATCGTCTACCAAGGGCTTCATATATTGTGGGGAAAGTGCGTTTATTGGCCCATATAAACCTGGTTTAACAAAAGGGTAATTTTCTGATGGAGAAAAATCGCCTGGATAAAAAGCCTCCCCAACTTGAACCGCTAATAAACTATCTAAGAGTTTTTCTTCTAAAGCTTTCTCAGGTTTATAGCTCTCATTCCAATAAAAAGTATTCATTACCACTATAGGCGCACTTTGTGGGTTGCCAGAACTGCGGTCTTTTTTTGCTAATCGCTGTACAAAATCAGAATTTGTAATTCCCCCACCCGAACCAGCATAATCTGCCCAACAAGGCGTGCCTATTTCATCTTTGGTGCCGCCAAAACCATAAGGAGAACACGGATTAATCAACGTCATACTTTTAATGCGGGAAGAAATATCCGTTGCCAGTTGATAGGCAACTGCCCCACCCAAAGAGTGAGCAACAACATGAAAAGTGCTGATCCCAAGCACATCTAGCAATTCCTGAATATCTAAAACTACATCTTGCATCGATTTTGTAGCGTTTATGGATTCAGAATCTGTCTGGCCATAACCACGCATATCCGGAGCAATACAATATATTTCGGATAGCTCATTATGACTAATTATAGAGTCCCAAAAGATAGCTGAGGACCCATTTCCATGGATAAACAACAATACCGTTTTATCTATATCAGTAGCGGTGCTATTCGATAAATAATGCTGTGTTAATCTAGAGGTTTTTGCAAAAATTGAGTAACTCATAGCTTGGCCCCCCTTGTTTCTGGCAACACTTTTTTATCAAAGACCAAACTCACTGTTACAACTACTACGATGGATGCCAGTATTGCCGTTGATGCCGCCACGCCCGGGTTTTCGCCTGTAGCCTTAGTAAATGGAATAGAAAGCTGCCCGTAATACATGCTAAAATGAACCAATACAGCAGTGATAGCACTAGCAAAAACAGCTTTAAGTGAGGTTTTTTTGAAGAACATTCCAAAGAAAATAGGCACAAATGCAGCACTGAAATAGGCATAAACCCCATTTTGAGCGAAAATTCCAACAGATAATTTTGGAGATATTAATTGATTCCAAGAGATCAAAATGGTGACTACTGCTAGAGCAACAATTACCACTCTATTTATAAAAATAGCTCTTACTTCAAAAATATCTTTAAGGTAGAAACGGCTTGCTAGTGGTTTTAAAAGATCTTGCGAAATGGTTGTTGATAGAGATTGAATTAAGCCTTCAAGCGTTGATAATCCTGCCGAAATTAACCCCATAACTACCACTAAGCCAATATATACGGGGAATTCCTTAACCACATAAGCCGATACTAAACCATCTAATGGAATGGGTGAACCATCTATCTGCATATCAGGGAAAGATATACGAATATATAAGCCAGTAATGACCACTAAAAAGAATAATAACTGTACCGAACCACCTACCCATAAATAGGTATTAACATCGCTTTCCTTTTTAAGTAATAAGGATTTCGTGAGTATATGTGGCTGACAAATAATGGCGATTCCAACTATTACTTGACAGAAGATAATTTCATAAAAATCTCTGAATAAAAAACTATCTGTATTTGTAGATGTAGCTAATTTTGGATCAATAGCTGCTAATTTTCCCATAAAACCGTGTACGCCCTCACTGAAATGCTCATATCCTGAACTAAGTAAAACTATGGCAACCATTAGCATTAAAACTGCTTGAATGGTATTTGTATAAACCATAGAATTTGCACCGCCAAACATCATATAACCAAAGACAAAAACAACAATACCGCATAAAGCATAAAACTCTGAGATATTTAAGGTGCTTGAAAGTACCTTTGTTAGGCCAACTGCTATGAGCACTAAAAATGTGATCATAAGTAGTGAAAGGATGCCAAAAAAACGGCCAAATGTAGCACTATTATACCTAGACTGCATCCATTGAGCCATGGTTTGGGCTTTAACAGTAGAGCCGTGTTTCCTAAATCCCTTTGTTAAAACTACCAAAGAAGTGATAGCGGCAATGGGTAATGCCAAACCCATTGAAATAACCCCACTAATACCATAAACCGCTACAAAGCCTGGATTAATAATAAAGGTAGCAGCAGATGTTATAGATGCTGCAAGGGAAAGCCCTACGGTTATAGGGGAAAAAGCTATGCTGCCCAGTGCATAATCTTGAATAGACGTAGTTTTGTTTGCTGCTCTAACAACAAAAAATAGAATAGTGACTGCGTACAGGGAAATTAAAACCCAGCCCGCAGTTACTAAAGATTGAGAAGCTATTTGAGCAGCAATAAACATATTTACCACCTGAATGCGTTACAGGCAAAGGTTAATCCCCCGCCAGAGCCCATCATTACAATGATATCGCCTTTTTGAAGATCTCCCCTTCTTACACTAATATCTAGCGCCATGCCAATTGCAGCAGAACCAGTATACCCGTAAGTACTCATAATGGTAGGGGCAGTTTCTCTTGGCAGACCTAAATTATCTAAGGTTTCATGTATTTGATTGATGTTAATCTGGGTCATATATGCGCGTTTTATGTCGCTAACCTCAAATCCACCTCGCTGAGCAACAGTTTTAATCATATCAGTCCACATCAACGGATTCAATTCCTTAGGGAATTTCTTGGCAAAAACCAGTTTTTGTGTTTGATCTACTAAACTTTTTTGCGTGGTAGGTCTAGCTGATCCACCATCATAAATTCCCATATAATCATGGTACTCGCCCTTAGTTCTACTATCAGAAGCTAAATGGTACGGCTCTTCATTTTCAATAGATTGTAGTACTGCTGCAGATGCTCCATCGGCAAATAGCGTTACCGTTTTTTTGTCGTCTAAATTCAAAAATCTACTCATGCCATAAGCCCCGATAACCAACGCGTTATTGTATCGGGAATCAGCCTTTATGAAATTGGCAGCTGTTTCAGAAGCAACAACAAAGCCTGCACAGGCTGTGTTTAAGTCAAAACTAGTAGCCTTTGTGAGTTTCATAATATCACAAACAACCGACGCCGTAGATGGCGAAATAAATTCAGGCGTATCTGTTGATATGATTAATAAATCGACTTCATTTGCACTGATACCAGCCATTTTCATAGCTTTATCGGCAGCTTCAACACAAAAATCACTCATTTTTTCCCCATCAGACATCCAACGTCTTTCTTTGATGGTTAAAACTTCTTGAAGCCAAGTATCCACGTCTTCCCCTAAACGCTCGTTAAACCACTTATTAGGTACTATTCGGTTTGGCACCGCCATTCCTGTTCCAACTATCCTAGCCGTCCTCACGAGATTACTCCACCGTCTACACTAATGGTTGTGCCAGTAATGAATGAAGCCATATCAGAGGCTAAAAACGCGTAGGTATTTGCAATATCTTCAGGTGTTCCCATTCTAGCTAAAGGTGTTTTAGCTACCATGCCTTCAATAACGTTTTCAGGCATTTTTTGCACCATTTCAGTCGCTATAAAACCCGGGGCAACCGCATTAACACGAATTCCCTTTCTCCCAAATTCTCTTGCAAGGGTTTTGGTCATGCCAATAACGCCCGCTTTAGTAGCCACATAATTTGTTTGCCCAAAATTGCCGTATAAGCCAACAACAGAGGATGCATTTAGGATAACTCCGTGTTTTGCGTCAACCATAACAGGTGCTACTGCTTTTGTGCAATTAAAAACGCCTGTGAGATTCACATCAAGTACTTTTTGCCAAGTTTCGAGATCCATTTTTAGAAATGATCTATCCATAGTTATACCAGCGTTATTGATCAATACATCTATTCTGCCCATTTTTTGCATAATAGCATCAACAGCATGCTGCACCTCAGTAGCTTTAGTGACATCTACTTTTTGAAAAAGAGCGATTTGCTCGTTCCTTGAAAGCTCTTTGCTAAGTGCTGTACCAAGCTCTTTATCAAGATCCCAAATAACCACATGAGCCCCCAAACTTGCAAATTTATGAGCTGTTGCTTTACCTATGCCAGCGGCTCCACCAGTTATAAGGACTACTTTATACGTAAAATCTATCATCTTTTTATTTGTTTGAAATTTTTCAAATATTAATATCAAAAAAACTGATTACTCAGAAAATTTGGTTTTTTCGTCTTCCCAAGCAGAAAGAAACTGCTCATGGTAGGAATTCATAAGGGTGTAGAAAGCCGTCATTTCTTTCATTTTCTTTGAGAAATGTGTTATTTCGGAATCTTGAGTGAGCGCCTCACATTGATCGGTGAAGTCTTCCCCCATTCTGCGATTTCTCCTCATTGAAGAGGTGTAATTTTTAAATGCTTGTCCAAAAATATCTGTTGTTGCCTTGTAGAAGACTTTACGCTCTCCGGGAACCCAAACTTTTTCAATGAGCTTATGTTCTTTAAGTCTTGTGGCAATTTGTGAAATAGGGCCTTTACTCATTTGCAGTTCTTCGGCTATATCGTCGAGAGAAAGCTCTTTTGGAGAAACAATAAGCAAGGCTACCATTTTGCCCATCAGGCTTGAGTATCCAAGGTTTTGATAGGCATCGGAATATGCGGCTATCAAATCTTTTTTAAGGGAATCTTTGGTCATACAACTTTTGGAATATTTGAACTGTATCAAATACTTAAAATAAAACTACTTATGCAAGCGCTTTTTTAAATAAATTTTAGGGGATATACTCGGTCGCTGCGCTCGCTCGTCAGTATTACTCACTTCGTTCGTGGGGATACCCTCGGGTGGTATTACTCTCTCGACTGCGTCGATATCGTGGGATTATCTCATAGTTACATGTTGATATAGAACGAAGCCCGAGTGTTTATGAGCGTAGCGAAATAAATGCAGCGAGGGCGGAAATACTTCTCTCGCTGCGCTCAGGGACCAAGACGCGGAGATTTTAGTTTCGATTATACGAGAAAACGATTAGGAAAATTCTGCTTGAATGTCTTCCTGAACCAAGAGCGAAGCGATTCGCTGCGGCGAACAGGATCTACCTGGATTACGTCCGCCGCGGCGGAACATTCTCCCGACAGGTCTGGATCATTGTCCGCAATGGCTGGTATGGCACTGATTCGTGGTTAAAACGCTGTAACTTTGTAGCTCTTGTAACTAATACTAGAAAAATCTGCAGCAATTGAATAACTACCGTCGCTTAGGTAACTCATTCCATCCATTCGCTACGCTCATTGTCCGCAATGACAAGGTACCCAGACTTTAAATTTTAGACATTAAAACGGAACAACAACACATCCCCGTCTTTTACCAGATATTCCTTTCCTTCCTGACGCATTTTACCGTTTTCTTTGGCGCCTTTTTCTCCATTAAAGGCTATATAATCGTCATAGGCTATAGTTTCTGCTCGAATAAAACCTTTTTCAAAATCGGTATGAATCACACCAGCAGCTCCCGGAGCTTTTGTGCCGTTGATGATGGTCCAAGCGCGTACTTCTTTTTCACCAGCGGTGAAATAAGTAGCTAAACCCAATTCACGATAAGAAGCACGAATTAATCGATCTAATCCTGCAGACTCAATCTCTAATTCTTCAAGGAACATATCACGCTCATCATCTGGTAACTGACGTAGTTCTTCTTCAATTTTTGCACAGAATAGCTCTACCTCATCACCAAAGCCTGCGGCAAAAGCTCTTACCTGCTCAACATAGTCGTTTCCTGTATTCAAGTCGTCGTCACCTACATTTGCTGCGAATAAAACCGGTTTATTGGTAAGCAAAAATAAATCACCATAAACTACTTTCTCGTCATCGGTAGCTTCAAATGCTCTAGCAACATGACCGTCTTCCATGTGTTGAAGTAGTCTTTCCATCACATCAATATGGCTAGCTACTTTTTTGTCGCCACTTTTCACTTGTTTTTTAAGATTGCTGATGCGTTTGATCACTGATTCCATATCCTTCAAAATCAATTCATCATTAATTATATGGATATCACGATCTGGGTTCACACTTCCTTCCACATGCACAATATCATCGTTATCGAAGCAGCGAACTACGTGCAGAATTAGATCAACGTCGCGAATATTCGACAAAAAGGCATTTCCTTTTCCTTTACCCTCAGCAGCACCTTTTACCAGACCCGCTATATCAACAAACTCGATAGTAGCTGGAACAACATTTTTTGTGCCTGTTAGCTCTTTTAGTTTGGCTAGACGAACATCTGGTACAAGTACCTTACCCACATTAGGGTCGATAGTACAAAATGGGAAATTTGCGGCTTCAGCAGTTGCCTCGCCTAAAGAGTTAAAAAGGGTTGATTTTCCTACGTTTGGAAGTCCAACAATGCCTACGCGAAGATTCATGATGATGTATTAAAATGTAATTTATGAGAAATATCTTGGCTACGCTCGATAACCAACTTTTGAAGTAAGTAAAGTTACCTCCTCGACTAGTCGGGGCTCGATAACCATTTTTTACAGAAAAATCTAGACTTTAAAGCAAGCCTTTACCAATTTTTTTGATTTTACCGTCGTTTTGTAGACCTACTAAAGCTACGTCTAGTACGCCATTTACAAACTTCCCGGAGTTGCTAGTAGAAAATAGCTTAGCTAGCTCTATGGCTTCATTAATGGTTACTTTTACGGGAATAGCCTCAAAATAAAGCCATTCTGTAACCGCTAGTCTTAGGATTAGTAGATCAATTTTAGCTAAACGATCCAGTTTCCAATTTTTTATGTGCGTTTGGATAAGCACATCTGCCTCAGCCTTATTTTGAACACATTTATCAAAAAGATTAGCTGAAAATTCAAAATATTCGAAGGGGTTGTTGAGCGAAGTTATTTTGCCCCAAAAGCGTGTTTCGTTATCTATGGCTTTTATGGGTTCGTCGTCTTCATTTCTACGGCGGACATTAACCGCTACATAGCGTTCATCGTCTGGCTGTATAGTAACATCAACCACATCACCAACGGATAACTCTGTGATGGGGATTTGCCGCGCAAGGTGGCTAATTTTCGTAGCTTCGCTGAAACAAATAGGCTCGTCGAAGTTATCAATTTTGAAGGTGTACCTCTCCCAGAAAGATCTTCTTAGCACATTATTACGCACAATTACGGCGTCATCGTCGTTCATTTCGGCTGCATAGAGCGCTTTAAGTACGAGTTGTCTGGCTTCACTGCGTGTGATCATGCCTATGGAGTGGTTTTTCAAAGTTCAGAGTGACAGTATTTTTGAGCGAGCAAATATAGCCTTTTCAGCAGATAAATATGGCATATTTCTCAACTATTTGCTGTTTGCTATTTACTTCTACCTCTACTTACGGTATAATACCCAGCTGACAACAACGATAAGTTAAATATTTCAGTTCTTAAGCGTTGTTACAAGGGTTTATAGCTCAGTTGGTTAGAGCGCTACATTGACATTGTAGAGGTCGGCGGTTCGAATCCGCCTAAACCCACTTGATTCAAAGCCATGATTAACTCATTGACCAGATTGAATGACAGGGTAATTGGCATTGAGGGAGATCAAGCCAAGTTTAAATGTCACAAATCACTGAATAACGTTCTAGCCAAAATTTCTCCTTTCCTAACTTCCCTTTTCTCGTATAATCGCATCCTCTCACAATCGAAGCAGAACCTGTTCGCCGCGGCGAATCGTTTCACTCACTGTTCAGGAAGACGCAATAGCTAGAATTTCTCATTTTCCCCTTTCTCGCCCCTAATCCCATTCCCCTAAATACTCAAAGCGCTTCATAATTCCGCCTTTTCTGTTGGTAATAGCAGCGCGTTCGATCACATTATGTAGCGGGTTTTCAATGTAATATGGTAAAATTCCTCGCATTAAAACATCCCCAAACGACTCAGATGCATTCTTTGGAAGCTCTCCTGGCAGCGTATCAATGGCCATTACCGTTATATTTTTTTCAGACGAAAAAGCAGCCTTTTCTTGCCCACTTTTTGGATCATAATCATAAAAAGGCTCAGCTAATGTACAAGCTCTAAGCGTTGATGGAATAGAGCCCTCAATATCACAGGTGATATCTGCAATAACTTTAATTCGGAAGTGCTTCTGTTGTATTTGCTCTTTGGTAAATAAAACCGGTGCTTTAGGATCCCAATAAGCAGAAGCAATCAGTAGATCGGTATTTTTTGCAAAACGGCTAAAATTCGACTCATACATTGTTGGATTTGCAAAGAAATGGGTTTTGTCAAAATCTTCCCCATCTTTTCTTTTATTGTATTCTTCCACATCAATTACGGCAAAAAATGCGTCGTCTTCAGGCTCAGTATGCAAATAATGTGCAATATCTACTTGCCTTATTCCTGCAGCTTTTAGCATTTCAACAGCACCTTTACCTACTCTTCCCTCTCCCGTTACAAGAATTTTAATAGGCGGATAAGGCACTGATCTAGCTTCGCGCATAACTTGCTTTAGATCGTCAATTTCTTTAGCTCGTGGCAGTTCATATTCACCATAGCGTTTTCCCCAAGTTAGTAAGCCATTATACGCACCAACTAAGCCCGCAAATCGCCCAAAACCAATTAACCGAGTTCCCTTTTCATCAACCATTGTTTCATAGTCAATAAGGCGAACTTTCTTTTCCAAAATAGCTTGAAACAGCTTTTTATTGTAGGGTTGTTTCTTAATAGTATGCGAGAAAAACATATAATCTTTGCCGTCCAATAACTTGTCTATAGGCACTTCTTTTACGCCCATTAACAAATCACAGTCTTTTAGCTCAGCCGTTTTTACCAGTTTAATTCCTTCAGCTTCATAGTCTTCATCAACAAAAGCCCTACTTGAAGATCGTTCTGCTACAACTTCAACATTATCATAGGTTTGCATCAAAATTTTGGCCTGTGATGGCGTTAAAGGAACCCTTTTATCTGCTGGTTGTTTGGCTTCTTCAATAAGACCGATGCGTATTTTTTTTGCTGGATTCATGACTAGTAATGGTTATAAACTGAGTTTAAGTTAATATAGCAAGTACTACCTTCTGATAACGCTAGAACCTCTATAAATGAGCAATTATTATAATCCTTATTTAAGTTACATCTTAGCTAGCTCTTTTGATATAGAGTTGAATAGTGACCCGAATCTGACGTACCTTTTGATCTTGAAGTCTTTATTCCATCCCAACCGTTTTGCACCTATTCTAAGCCATGAAAAACATCCTAATTTTTGGTGCTGGCCTATCTGCTGGCAACCTAATTGCGTATTTAGACCAAGAAGCTCGAAAGCATGAATGGACTATTACTGTTACCGATATTGACGAAAAAAATCTGAATCGTATTAAAAAGAGCATGACCAATGTAAGCACGCAAGTTTTAGATATTGCCGACGAAGAAACAGTTTCTGGATTGGTGCAAGCTGCCGACGCCGTAATTTCTATGCTTCCTGCTTTTATGCATATTAAGATAGCTAAGCTTTGTATTGCGGCATCTAAAGCCCTATTTACAGCATCTTATGTAAGCGATGATATTAAAGCCTTAGAGGAGGAGATTAATGCGAAAGGGCTATTCTTTCTATTTGAATGTGGCTTAGATCCAGGAATTGATCACATGTCGGCCATGCAAGTGCTTGACGAGATTCGTGATTCAGGTGGGGAAATCACCCTTTTTGAAAGCTTTACGGGTGGTTTAGTGGCTCCAGATAGCGATAACAATCCGTGGAATTATAAATTTACGTGGAATCCTAGAAATGTGGTTTTGGCCGGACACGGTAGCACAGTCAAGTTTCTGCACCATGGAAAATTCAAATATATCCCCTATCACCAGTTATTTCGACGCACAGAATTTATAGAAATAGATGGTTGGGGAACTTTTGAGGGATACGCAAACCGTGATTCGCTGAAGTATCAGGATATTTATAAACTAGATAATATTAAGACGTTGTACCGTGGCACGCTCCGTAGAATGCGTTTTGGGAAGGCTTGGGATGTGTTCGTAAAACTTGGACTTACCGACGATTCTTATGCTATGGAAAACAGTGATACCATGACCCATCGTGAGTTTATCAATTCGTTTTTGCCATATAATCCTTTCGATACGGTTGAACTAAAACTGATGCATGTTCTCAAAATAGACCAAGATTCAACCATCATGGAAAAACTGCGTTGGTTGGGTGTTTTTGATAATACCGTTATTGGTTTGAAGAAGGCATCTCCTGCTAAAATCTTGCAGCATATTTTAGAAGTGAAATGGAAAATGGAAGATAATGACAACGATATGGTTGTGATGATGCATCGATTTGGCTACGAACTCAACGGCGAATATATCCGTAAAGATTCTTGGATGGTTGAATGCGGTAAAGGGAAGGAAAACACAGCAATGGCTAAAATGGTTGGTCTGCCTCTGGCTATTGCAACCAAGCTTTATCTAGAAGGAAAGATAGATTTAAAGGGACTTCATATTCCTATTCACAAAAAAATCTACGACCCTATTCTTGCTGAGCTTCAAGATTTTGGTATTCATTTCGTTGAGAAAAGAGTCTTTGGCGATTTGATGAATACTTAAAAATATATCTTTTAGATTAGATTAAGCTCATTCCTTATATGATTTTATATAATTGATGAGCTTTTTTTATGACTAGTCTTGAATTTGTGTATTTTTTTTATTCTATTATGCAGTTCGGGTTATACTGAAATACATAAGCTTTAGGCTCATTTTCAAATAATAACTTCATTTGTGAGATGTGTTATATAAATTATAGCACAGAAAAATAGCAATGATGCAATTCATTTATAGTAACAGAGCCATTGCCCTTTAGATTCGATTGGTGCATAGCCAAAAACCCGTAAGTATGCCAAATACCTATACCCAATTATATATTCAATTCGTTTTTTGCGTTAGAGGTAGACAAAATCTAGTTCATGAGCAGTTCCGAGTTGAAATGGAAAAGGTAATGTGTGGAATCATTAGTAATCACAACTGTAAAACCTATGCCATTTATGCCAACCCTGATCATACGCATATTTTTGTGGGAATGGACCCTGTTGTATCTCCTTCCAAACTTATGGAAGAGGTTAAAAGAAGTTCAACTAAATGGCTAAACGATAAAAGATACATTCGTGGGAAGTTTTCATGGCAGAAAGGTTTTGGCGCTTTTACCTATTCTAGATCACATATTGATAGAGTGGTGAAATACGTCTTGAATCAACCCAATCATCATAAAAAGCAGAGCTTCAAAGACGAATACCTTTTGCTTCTAGCAAAGTTTGGGATTGACTATGACCCTAAGTATCTGTTTGAGTGGTATGATTGATTGCCGAGCTATGCCCACGGCATGATCACATGATGCTTACTTCAGCCATAGCGAAGTTGTGGGAGTAGCGCATGGTGGTGGGCTTCATCGCTATGCGTTGCGTGTTACGAAGATGGTAGGGCGATGCCCATGCTGAACAAAGCCATGACACAAAATTATGAGCACTACCAGTTCCGCTTATTTGGGCAGAGCCCTACCATCTTCGGTGAGCCTAGCCCGGGCAAGAACTCTTAAACCCTACCTCTTTTCTAAGCGCCAGCGTGTGTTAGAAAGTTCTATCCAACGCTCGTAAATCTCGTTTACACGGTCATACAAGCTAGCATCGTATTCTCTTGCGCTAAACAAGGTCTCAAAATGATAGGTTAAAACCGTAGGTTTAAATGTATATTTTTCCAGTAAAAAGCCCGACGGTAAGCTTGAAGACTGACTGAAATCTTGCATATCATGCACCAACTTTCCGCTTGGTAAACGAATGACGAAGTCTAACTTTATATATTCAGGTGCATCTAAGCGAATAGGAAGCGTGCGTTGACCTCCTTTTATTGGATTTTGTAAGCGATATCCTACCACCAAAGGCCGGAAATCTAAGGCATCAGCAAAGTCCCATGTGTAAGAAGGAATCGAAAAATTAGCATCAATTACAATCTGTCTGGCCATAGACTCATCATAATACGTTCGCACCTGAACTGAATCTATATTCACTTCATTGTACGCATTAAAAAATACTTGAGTTATCACCTCTTTTGGGCTTTCTCCTTTCTTTAATTGCTCAACATACAGCTCTGCCGGATAGCCACGTAGCCTCGCAATCATTTTCCCACTAAGTTCACCCGTTGTTGATAAACTGGCATTAATTGCAGCTTCTACGCCGTAAAGACTCTCCGATGCCGTAGTCTTTATCCATTCATGACTACGCTCTCTGAGCAAAATTCCTTCAGCAGATAAGTTTGCTTGTCGCAATAAATTTGGCGCCGATGACGGGATAGAAGCATCCAACCAAACCGGCTTATTCTGGTGTTTCAAAAAGACAATCAGTGAATTTAGCTTGAATGGCGAAGGGAACCCAATTCTCATACTTCCCACCGATTCAATGGGAGCCACCACGATTTCTGCGTTTATGCTAACAGCTTCCAGCCATGCTATTAACTTGAGGTTAACATCAGCCTGATTCCACTGCTCATTGGGTAAGTCTTTGATTTTATCTACAAACTTTGGAATACCGCTAAGAGGCCGCTCTAGGCGTACATTGTCATTTATATGATGAAAAACAGCTAATATTCTATCGCGTTCGTTAAGCTCAAGCCATTCCGTTTTTTGTGAATCTGGGAGTATTTGTTTCCAGTTTTCTTTAATCCTAAAAATGCGTTGTTCCTTGCGATACTGAGCAAGCACCACTTCCCAAGAAATTTCCAAGGGTTGCCGCGGGCGGCCAAACTCCGACATTTTCATAACTAGCCGAGCTTTTAGATCGTCTAAGTTTCCCGCTAAATTTTCTTCCGCAAGTGCAGGGACATCCTTAGCAATCCAATAATCTACCGTCTTTAGCGGCGGGCGGCGGTACACAAATACGGGTGGAATACTGCTAGTATCTTGTTGCACACGTAAAAAGCATAAGTCTAGCTCTTCTGTATTCACTGCTTGCACCGCATATCTTACAAAAGTTGGATAATTTATTTGCAGTTGTGCAAGCTCAACAGGCACCGATTCTTGCAGCATAAAATCGGGTAGTTCTTCAATAAAACGTCTACGCAAACTGTAGGCAAACTCAATCACATCTCCAGAATCAGCCGCTGGCATAACAAATTCAAGACTTTGATAGCGATCATTTAAGTCTATAATTCGAGTGAAAGACGTATCCAAAACCACTCTATTCCCGTCTGCTTTGTGGGTAATTCCACGTAAATCTACAACTTGTTCTATACTATCTTTGGCGTAAAAAGGAAGGTTAACTATTCTGCTATAGGGATTTTCGCTTCCCAATTTCATAACCTGATGCCGTCTATGTACGACTTCTATACTTCCACTTGCTTCAAAAAAATCTATGACTTCTTCTTTAAATAATATGCGATCCGATTTTTCAATGGCCCCAAAATAGGTGCGTACACCTTTGCCAAAGGGCCAGTCAATGAGCTCATTTTTTGCACACTCGCTACCAACATCAGTTTGATCTGATTGGGCCAATACCGAAAAAGGTATCAGCATTAGCCCAATAAAAGCGATATGTACAGCTAACCTATTGACCGATAAGTGCATACTTGTCTTCAATAACAAATTGGATATTGCCTCTATAGGTGTCGAATCGGCCAATAATTTGTACTAATTCATTTTTTTCGTGCATTTTCTGAGCTTTTTTCCTGTCGTTAGAATCTTGGAAATAAACGCCAATTTTTTGGGAACCTACTTCTTTAAAATCTTCAGAAAAACGTTCTATAGGAATACTAAAAAACTGTCCGATTGCTTGGTCTGTAAGTTTAGACTCGTCAAAGCTTTGAATAATTGAAGGCATCTCATAAACTACCTTAACTCTTTTCATTCGCTTCTTTTGTTCCATTTCAAAGACATTTTCATTGCTTTTAGGCTGTAGCTCTTTGAATTCACCTGATGCTTTTTTAAAGGAAAAATACACTGGGAAATGATCTGAAAAACCATATCCATCACCATAAGACGACCATCGAATAGGTTCTTTGCTATGAGAACGCTGATTTAGCTCCGGAATAGTCAATACCCCAAAACTCTGATCTACGTATTGAAAACCTTTGGTGTCATACCACGCATCGTTCAAAACGATATGCATTAGCGTTCCCCAGTTACCTCTGTAGGTATCAGATCCACGATCTTCATAAGGCAATTCATGCCACAAATTGTAAAGGTATTCAGAACTAGCTTCTATACCATTTACACGTAAAACATCGCTCAAGGATACATTTTGAACCTTTCCGCTCATGCTCAGATGTTGATCATAGCTCACATTCAAATCGCCAGTTACAATAATATCTAATTCAGGATTTTCAGCTAGTAGCTCATCTACTCTTGCACGAACAACGGATGCATTTTGCGCGCGAATTACCTCGTCATCTGCACTGCTTGCACCACTTTTCCAGTGATTGGCAAATACGACAAATGGTTCACCCTCTACCATATAGGTTACTTCTAAAACGGCTCTTGCACGCTCTGTGGGATGAATTTGAACCGACGCTTCAACCATTGGTATTCTCGAAAATATTGCATTCATCTGCACAGAAGAAGGCTTTCCCATACGATCTGGTGGCACACCAACAGCTAGTTGATAATCCATTCCGGCTTCTTTTAGTGCCAACCATAAAATTTGAACCGACGATAAATGAACGTCTTGTTCTAGCAACTCGGCTAAGTTTCTTCCCGCAAAGAAGGTTTTCCAGGCTGTTAAATTAGGAACTAAATCTTGCTCGGCGTCTGAATGATCGGCTTCTAGCTCATTTACCACCAAGATATCCGGTCCTTGACCTGCTTTGGCATATTTAACTACTATTGCTACGTTTTGCGCCTTGTGCAGTACATCCTTCCAATCGTATTGGCTTTGACCGTCTCTATCTACTTTTTTGTAGTCATTAAAGATAGCAATACCGTCGTTATCGAATAGATTTTCGACATTATAGGTAACCAAAACATAGCTATTGACTTCGCCAAAGCTGTTATCTTGGCCAGATAATGAATTCCCAAAAGTGGCTGTAACTAGCACAAATAGCCATAAAGGAAGTAGTTTAGATTTCATTTTCAACGAATTGTCCTTTGTTAAAGATACCATAAGAGTAGCCTGTAAGCGTGCTACCAATATATGGAGTGTTGATAGACTTAGATTTAATATGTTTCTCTTCTAACACCCATTCTTTGTCGGCATTGAAGAAGGTTAATTCAGCAGCTTTTCCCACTTCTAAATCTAAGGTTTCTAGGTTCAAAATAGTTCGTGGATTATATGCTAATGCTTCAACTAATTTTTCTAAACTCATGCCCGCTTCTTTATACATTCGTTTACAGCTTACTGGCCAGGCGGTTTCTAGCCCAATTATTCCATTTGGCGCGTATATAAATTCCACTTCCTTTTCATGACGAGCGTGTGGTGCATGATCGGTTACTATACAATCTATAGTTCCATCTTTTAAGCCTTCTATACAAGCTAATCGGTCAATTTCAGAGCGAAGTGGTGGATGCATTTTGCAGTGTGTATCAAAATGTCGGGTTTCAATTTCAGTATCGTTAAGGTCAAAGTGATGCGGACAAACCTCTGTAGTTACTTTAATGCCCTTTGCTTTTCCTTCCCGCACCAACTGAATACCTTTTGCGGTTGAAATATGCATAATATGAACGTGTCCACCCGTTACTTCAGCAAGCATAATATCGCGAGCAATCATCACTTCTTCTGCAATTCCGGGTGTTCCCTCAAGCCCCAAACGAGCTGAAACCTCTCCCTCATGCATGTGTCCGGGTCTTGATAGGGCAATATCTTCTTCATGGTTCAGAACCGGAACGCCGTACATAGATGAATATTCTAGGGCAATTCTCATTAACTGACTGTTGTAAACGGGGTCGCCATCATCAGAAAAAGCAACGGCTCCAGCTTTGTGCATATCGGCAATCTCAGCTAGACTTTCCCCTTTTCTATCTTTGGAAACGCAACCCACAGGATAGACATGTACGGGAAGATGCGCCTGTTTTTTTACCACGTACTCAACCTCTGCACGTGTATGAATAGGCGGCTGAGTGTTTGGCATACAAGCCACGGCGGTAAAACCACCAAATGCGGCAGCGGCAGCACCACTTTCAATATCTTCTTTATATTCTAAACCTGGATCGCGAAGATGAACTTGCATATCTAGCCAACCTGGACTAACATAAGCGTTTTCCCATTCTTTAACGGTTTCTCCTTCCATTGCGGCCAAGTTCTGCCCTAATTCAGTAATTATGCCATTATCATCAATTCGAATGTCGATAGCTGCTGCATTGGCTTTAAATTTCTTAGATACTGGCGTGAGGGATTTGAACAGAAAGCCCATAGAAAGTCCTTAATTTTTGGGTTTAACGATAGTCTGTTAATATATTGGCATTCAACTTTAAAAAAGCAGCTTAGATGATAAAAGACACCCAAACTACCCAAAGCGTTTCCGAACTAACAGATTCAATAAAAAAGCTCCTCGAAGATACTTTTTTTGCCGTTAAAGTTGAAGGTGAAATCAGTAATTGTAAGCCCGCTTCTTCGGGCCATGTCTATTTTACTTTGAAAGATAATGATGCGCAAATTCCGGCAGTAATATGGCGTGGCGTGGCGCAAAGATACCGATCGTTCTTAGACAATGGGCTTAAGGTGGTGGCTTCTGGGCAAGTGCAACTCTATAAACCACATGGTCGGTATCAGCTCATAATTGACCATGTTCAGCCGGCAGGACAAGGCGATTTACAGCTAGCTTTTGAGCGTTTAAAGATGAAACTGCAGGAAGAAGGCCTATTTGAGAGCTATAATAAAAAGCAACTGCCTCGTATTTGCGGGAAAATTGGTGTGGTAACCGCCGCCACAAGTGCAGCCTTTCAAGATATTCGTCAGACCATTGAAACCCGGTTTCCACTAACTGAAATAGTGCTCTACCCTTCTGCGGTTCAAGGGGAAGCAGCTGCGGCACAAATTGTGGCAGGTATTCAGTATTTAGATGCCAGAGAAGATGTGGATGTCATTTTAATTGGCCGAGGTGGTGGATCTTTAGAAGATTTATGGCCGTTTAATGAGGAAATAGTAGCCAGAGCTATTTTTGCCTGTGAGAAGCCATTGGTTTCAGCCGTTGGCCATGAAATAGACTTCACGATAAGCGATTTTGTAGCAGATTTTCGGGCCACAACACCAACTCAGGGTGCGGTAACACTAACACCCGATCAGAACGAAATTCGTTTGTACTTGGATGACAAACTAGAAGGAATTAGGAAACCGATAGACCGAAAAGTTACTCGTTGGACGGAAAGAATGCAGTATTTTGAGTCGAAAATTGATACCAAGCACTTGCTACGATTAATGACGCATCGGGGGGAATGGCTAGAAATGCAGAAAAAATGGCTAACAAAATCTTTAGTGGCTAAGTACGATAAATCTGCCCAAAAGCTAGAGAAATTACAAGCTAGGCTATCAGCAAAAAATCCAAATACGCCGTTGAAAGATGGTTATGTTCGGGTTTATCAGGAAGGGAAGTGGGTTCGGAAACTTGATGCTTTCAATACAAAAGAAAAAACCATGCTACATTGGGAAGATGGGGTAGTTGGAGTGACAGACTCAAAGCCATAATTAAATATATGAGCATTACGAGTTACGGGTTCGTTCATCGAGTGTTTGCGCCAGCAAATAGTATCGAGATGATAATTTACAATCTAGCTGGGTAGAGTGACGGAGTTACAGAGTTACAGAGTTACTGGATATGTTCAATTTCGATTAATCTGGGTAGGTTGAGTTACGGGTTCGTTCATCAAGTGTTTGCGCCAGCAAACGTACCAAGATGAATGACGGGAACTACACTCTGACTTGAATTTTCCCATTTCTCGCCTAATCGTATTCTCGTATCCCCCTTAATCAACCTTCAAAGCCTCAACCCCAACAACCTCATCCTCTAAATGATGTTTTGCGTCTACTTGTTGAAGCGCTAAATTACAGAAAAAGCCAATTACCAATAACCCCGCCATAATGTACATCGTGATGGTGTAGGCTTGCGCTGGCGCAACCCCCGCATCTATCTGTGCCTGACGTATATAATTCACCAAAACTGGGCCCAAAACACCTGCTGTCGCCCATGCAGTGAGTAACCGTCCATGAATAGCACTTAAATGGTAGGTGCCAAATAAATCTCTGAGATAAGCCGGTACCGTTGAGAAACCCCCGCCGTACATACTATAAATCACACAGAAAGCAGCAATAAACCAAACGTAAGATGATAAATGCCCTAAACTAGGAACCGCAGCGTAGAGCACAAATCCAAGACCGAAGTAAATACTAAAAACGGTTTTACGACCAATTTTATCGGAAAAAGATGACCAGAAGAAGCGTCCTACCAAATTGAAAAAACTCAATAAAGCAACGAATACTGCCGCAGCTTGCACACTAATCTGTCCCGGAAACATTTCTTGAATCATAGGGGAAGCTTGACTCAGCACGCCAATTCCTGCCGTTACATTTAAACAGAGTACTGCCCATAAAAGCCAAAACTGAGGTGTTTTTACCGCTTGATCTACATGAATATGATTGGATGTCATCATTTTATTGGCTGCATTTTCTGTATTGGGAACAAATCCCTCTGGCTTCCAATTTTGTGGGGGAATTCTAATTAGTATCACGCCCAGCATCATTAAGCATAAATAAATACTTCCCATAACCGCCATAGTTTGCCATACACCGACGGATGTAGGCGTGCTAAAAAATTCAATTAGACCAACGGCAAGCGGCGATCCTATCATAGCTCCGCCACCGAAACCCATAATGGCCATTCCAGTTGCCATGCCCGGTCTATCTGGAAACCATTTAACTAAGGTAGAAACCGGAGAGGTGTAGCCTAGGCCGAGACCAATTCCCCCTAGAACTCCATATCCTAGATAGACTAGCCAAATTTGATGTAGGTAAACGCCAATAGCCGACACAAAAAACCCGCTACTAAAACATAAGGCAGAGATAAACATCGCCTTTCTTGGACCTTCTCTTTCTAACCATTTGCCAAATAAGGCAGCGGATAAACCAAGGAATACAATAGCAATCGAAAAAATCCACCCTATTGAAGTCAGCTTCCAATCTGTTGAGGCTGACTCTGTTATTCCTACAATTTTGGACAAAGGAAGACTAAAAACACTGATTGCGTAGACCTGACCTATGGCCAAATGTATGGCTAATGCAGCTGGCGGAATAAGCCATCTATTATAATTATGAGGCGCTACAGTACGTGACTTTTCTAGGAAAGAGAGCATTTTAGGCTAACTCCGGATACATATTGGTTGTAGATAAAAGAGAAAAAGACGTTTCTTTAGGTTGTAAAGAACGCTTTTTATGAAAAAATTCAGGATAAAACGTTGATTAAAAGTAGGATAGTTAAACCAAGAATAATTTAAGTTAAAAAAGTCTTTAATACAATTATGAGGAGATTTTTTATTCAGAAGACGAAATCTAAAAAAAAGAAATATCTAGGCTACATTAAATAACCACGCAGTAAGGTAATCCCTCGAAAGAGCGTAGCGAGAGAAGTAATCCTACGAACGAAGTGAGTCCTAAACCCGCAAATTGTACTTCAATTCTGCGATGCGTTCACTCAAAACAGCAGGATCCATATTTGCATACTCTTCAGGTAGAAGTGCTCTAGAAGTACACTCTAGTACCGCTTGAAGCGTTTGATACTCTACTTCTTCAGGATAATTTGGTGGAATAAAATCGGCAAAGGCTTCATCTAATATTTTAGGCGTAACTAGCTCAGACTTCTCTGCAACTGCTCTGAATTTCGCTCTTGTTAGTGCCGCTTCCATATCTGCGCCACTATATTTTACTTTGTCGGTTTCAAGAATTTTTGGCAAATAGGCATCATCAGATATCGCTAACCTGACCTTTTTCTTCATGGCTACAAAAAGCTCTAATCGCTCCTCTTTAGTGGAAGGCGCAAATAACGCTAAATGCTCTTCCGCCCTTCCTTGGCGCTTCAAATCTATGGGCATTAAATCTGGGCGGGCAGTCATCAAGAACCAAACGATCTTTCCCCTATTCTCTGTATTGCTCATAAAAGTGGCAATCTGGCTAAAAACCCTGCTACTCACACCAGAATCTCCGCCTGCATTTCTATCGCCTAAATATGCGTCAGCCTCATCTATCATTACTGCGACAGGAGCCATTGCTTTTAGTAAAGCCAATATTTTTTCCAAATTTCCTTCGGTAACGCCCTGCCATTGGGATCTAAAATTCTTAAGCTTCACCATCGGAATACCAATTTCATTTGCAAAACAGGTTACCAAAAAGGTTTTTCCTGTTCCAACTGGTCCACAAACTAAATAGCCCATCGGCATAACATCTCGGCGACCCGATTTTAGCGCTGTAACCGCTTGACGCAAATGACTTTTAACTTTTTTGTGCCCAGCAACGGTATCTAGATCAAATCGAGTTTCTACAAACTCTAGTAAACCGTACGCCTCACTTTCGATTTGTTCTTTTTTTACAACAGTTAGATAATCAAAATCAATAATGGTTTTTTGCTCTTTAGCGTTACTTACAATGCGCTGCAACTGCAGGTATTTAAGACCAGAACTCATCTGTGCAAAAATTTCTGGATTCATTGTCGTAAACGACTGATATTCATCAGGTTTATATGAGTTTAACAAGAATTTTTTTCGCTCTTCTTCACCCGGAAAATCTATGTGTATTTCACCTGTATAAGGGTTTTGTATGAAAGCTCTATTCAAGTCATTCATATTCTCTGTGAGCAAACAAACCGTAAAATCTGCAGCCAATAATAGTGGGTTGTGCGCCCATTTTAATAACTGCACTAATGAGTTGCGATCTTCAGAACCAGTGGATGCAGAGTCGCTAGCCGGAATAATGGTTTCTGTATGCTCAATAATTAAGGCAATGCTTTTACCATCTTGAATTCTAGATCTATAGTAAGCTTCTAAGAGTGTAAAGCACCTTACAGGATCTTTGGGAAGCTTCGCCGCATACTCAGTTCCCACAAGTGAATCTCTGCCAGACATGGCCAGGTTAAAGTCTTTTCTACTTTCCGAATCTCTAAAGTAGATACCTGAAGCTCTATCATAAAAAAGAACATAATCTCTGCCGCCAAAAAAATCTTCTGACAGAAAGGTCTTTAACCGCAAGTAACTTGTGGCTTCTTTATCTGTAACTGGCACTAAATCATGGATATTTCCGTGTATCACAAAATGATTTACACTTTTACTTAAATAAGTACGGGCCATATTTGCAGCCCAATTCGGATAATTTTCAAACATAGTTTTTAGCTTGGGTATTTAATTTCTTTCGCTCAGTTTTGGGAAGTTGTGAGCACGAGCTTGATCGTTTTTATACGGCTTGGCGTAGCTCGGGATATAATTAATTTATAGCCATCAAATTTAATTTCTTCATTCACTTTTGGAAGTCGACCAATTATATGAATTACATATCCTGCCATAGTCTCATATTCATCTGATTTGTCTGGCCACGGCAATTTAGGCTCTTCCTGCCTTAAGTCTTCTAATTCAACACCCGCATCTATCACAAATTCCGTGTCGGTTAATTTTTTGATATTAAAGGTCTCACGATCGTATTCGTCCTGAATATCACCCACTACTTCTTCTAAGAGATCTTCAATAGTAATCAGGCCAGCAGTACCGCCATATTCGTCAAGAACAACAGCTAAGGTAATTTTTCCTGTTTGGAATTCGGACAGTAAATCTTTGGTACGCATAGAACTAGGAACCATCCTAACTTCCCGGATGACTTCTATCAAGTTTTTGGGTTTTGAAAACAAATCATAAGCAAATACAACACCGACTATGTCATCAAGGTTGTCTTGATAGATAGGCAATTTTGAATGACCAGAACGCACAAAGGTTTCTAATACCTCATTGATAGAGGCGTTTTGATCAAGCGCTATAATATCTGTTCTAGGAACCATAACCTCTCTTACTCTTTTGGTGTATAGCTCTAAAACATTGTGAAGAATTTCCGTGTCTTCTTTATCTAAATCTTCAGCACCCATATCTCTCAGCTCTTGAAAAACTTGTACTAAATCTGCCCGATGATAAATGGCTGTGCTAGACTCGGAGGTACCAGGTAATACTTTTTGAATCAAGTTTGAAAAATAGTCGGCAATCCAAACTAGCGGGAATAACAGAACGTAAAGTATGTGCTGAGGTATGGCAATTACTGACACGAAGAAATCAGCATGTACTCTGAAAATGGCTTTAGGCAGAATTTCCCCCAAAAACATAATTAAAAAAGAGGCAATTATGGTCTGAATGGCAAGTATCAAAAAAGGGCCTGGTTCGACACCACTTAAATACAGACCCCACGAATTTATGGGTTCTTCTAAACTAATGGCCATAAGAGTTGCATAAGCCACGTTTACAATATTATTACCCACAAGAGTAACGGTAAGGAAACGTTCAGGATTTTTTAGGAAAAACAGAATTGACCGGCCTAAAGAGGTTGTTTTACGAGACTGAAGATCTAATTTTAGCTTTGAGGCTGTTACAAAAGCAATTTCAGAGCCAGAGAAAAAACCACTAAAAAGTAGTAGAATCACAACAAAAAACCATTCCATCAGCTAAAAACCTCAGGTTTATTTGAGGTTAATGCATTAATAGCCAAATCTTTTTGTTGGACTTTCTGGAATTGTGTTAAAGAACTGGGAGGTTCCAAGTGCTGAGTAATTAGTTTCCGTTGAAAGATGGATTACGCTTAGTAAGAAAAGCATCTAGGCCTTCTTTAGCGTCATCTGTCTCAAATAATGTGCTAAATATACGAGCCTCCGTATCAAAATCTGTTCCATTAACCGATAATCTTGTAGTATTTAATGCGGCTTTAACAGCAATAGGCGCGTTATTCATAATTGATGTAGCAATTGCTAGACATTTATTCAATAACTCATCTTGTGGAACTACTTTATTTACTAGACCCATTTCTTTGGCTTCTTGGGCGTTAATTATTGCAGCAGAAGTAATTAGCTCAATAGCATTTCCTATACCAACCAAAGGTACTAAACGCTGAGTACCGCCATAACCTGGTATTAAACCAAGTTTCACTTCTGGTAGCCCAAATTTAGCATTTTCAGCAGCAATTCTGAATGAACAAGCCATTGCTAATTCTAGTCCACCACCTAGAGCAAAGCCATTTACGGCAGCTATTACAGGAATGGACAGATTCTCAATGGTTAAAAATACCTGTTGACCTTTTTGGGAAACAGCCTCAGCTTCTTGCTTGGTCAAGTCTTTCAGCTCCGCTATGTCTGCACCAGCAACGAAGCTCTTATTTCCAGAGCCCGTAAGTATTATTACACGCAATGATTCAATGGCAGTAGAACTAAAAAGGCTTTTTAGCTCGTCAAAGACTTTATCATTAAGCGCATTTAATTTATCTGGCCTGTTGATAGTTACTAGACCGATATAAGTTGATTGAACCGAAAAAGTTATGTTTTCAAAGGCTGAGTTATCTGCTGACATAGACTAGTTAGTGGCGTTATTCTCTTCTTTATTAATTTTTTTTAGCTCATCACTTTCATTCATAAAGTCAGTGTCTGCGCCAATATTGTCTAGATCTACATCCATTATATCTGAATCCAATTCTGACACAAAACTTGAAGTTTCCTCTACTTCTAGAAGCAGATTATCTAATCTAAAGCCAATCTCTTCAGGGTTTGTCATAGTCATAGATTGCTCATAAATGTATCTAATAGCTTCTTCAATGGTCTCCATACTACTTTGACCAATTAACATCCTTTCATTAGCTACTCTAATACGTTCTAAGCGTTTTTTAAGGATAACCAACCTTCTCTTCTTAGCTAGTTTCAGGCGCTCAGATTGTAGTTGTTGTATCTCATTTTGCTCTATTTCAATGGTTTTTTTGATAGAGCTTTCTTGATACATGCTGGTGTACTGCATATACCTTCTATCTGCATCAAGAAGGTTTAGATAACTGGTTAATAACTCACTCAACTGTTTATTAATATTTTCTAATAAGCCTTGTGAGGTATAAGGCATTTTATCAAAATTCTGTTTTACCAAGTGCGTGTAGTGCTTCATTCCTAAGAAACGCTTTTGGGATATACTGTCTAGTTGATTGAACAAAGAGCGTTGCACCATTTCTGGGGTACGTGCTTTGGTCTTGCGCATTTTTATGAGTTTCTGGAAATTATTGAGCTTAGGAACAACCCCTAAATAGATTAATTGTCCGCCAAATATGGTACTTAATAACACATCAGAGGCACTACCAGACATCATATTGCCCAATAAAACTGCTGCTAGGGTTCCCCCAAGTAGAATGGACAAGTTTATGGGATGAAAGAATGCTTCTCTCACATAGTCTATATAGGTGCTATTTGGATCGTTATCGCTCATTAAATTCCGTTGTAATAGTTACGTGCTTATTAAGACTTTTTACCAATAGTTTTTGTGGCGTGCATATCTTTTGCTTTGGCTTCATTCTCGTTGTAAACGTCGCCCATTTGAGCCTTTAATTCATCTACAGTTGCTTTGGCTTTATGCTTCTTCAAAATTTGCTCTCTTTCTTCGTCAACTTCTTTTTCAAATTGATCATCCAGTGCTTGCTCAATTTTAGCTTCCGCTTTATAAGCAGATTCACGAACCGAATCAATCATGTGATCAACATCTTCCATGAATGCACTATTCTTCATGTCGTTTAGGGCATCCATAATTCGCTTTTTAGGTTCTAAAGAAGCCAACTTTTCTTTTGATTCCTTAATAGATCTATAATGTTCCTTATAAATCTCTTTAAGTTTATCTCTTTGTTCTTGTGCATTCATAGAAGATCAAGTTAATAGTGAAAAAATTAGGCTTTCTCTCTTCCTATGGTTTTAGCGCCACCGCTTTGTTCTGACGAATCCTTTTGATCTATACCATCAAGCATATTTTTTGCTGCAGCAGGCTTAGATTCTTCAACCGTGCCTTTTTCTTTGTTCATATCAGCCTTGAATTGAGAAATAAGATCATGCGCACGAAGTTTTTCGGCATTCATTTCAATCTCCAAGCTTTGGGTATCAACACTGTCTAAAGCGATTTCCATTCGAGCCTCATTTTTGGCTGTTCTTTCGTTCAAGCGATTAATCATCTCGCCATGAGTAGAGTCCATACCACCAACTTCGAACGACTCCAAGGTATCGGCTACTTTTGATTGCCATTCAGAACGCTCATGCGCTCTTAACGCTTCTTTAGCTTCCTGGATTTTACGATCTTTTTCACGCAAGAAGGCTTTTTTAACTTGTAGCGCCTTGTCATAAGCAGAGTCAGCGAATTTCACTTGTTCTGATGACATTTCAAGACTTTCTTTTGCCTTCTCTAGCTGAAGCGCATAGTTTTCAGCTATGTCATCTCTATCAGCCTGAATAGCGGATTTTATTTTTGACGTTAGCTCCATGACTAACCTCTCATATTTTTTCACTTCTTTTTGAAGCATTATCAGATTTGCTTTGACCGTGGCAATATTCTCATTCATCTTAGGAATTTGGTCGTTTAGCTCTCTAATATTTTGTTCTAGTATAAGTTTAGGATCTTCGATTGAACTTACAAGTCCACCAAATAGGCCTTTAAGTGCGCGAATTAGACGTTTTAGCATAGTTCTATATTACATTTTTATTGGCTGGTTTAGCTGTACATTTTAACGAACGAATGGGAGAAAACATAGTTCCCAAAAACGGTAGAGACATTAAAGCTCTTGAATACCATTTTTGTCGACTTTATAACGAATAAGTCTTGGTTCTGTTACCACTTCATTTGAAAAACTTATTAGCTCATTTAGTGCAAGATCTTTATTGGTTAATTTAGCTTCTTTATTGCAATATAAAGTGGCTATTAAGCTATTTTTTTTAACATAATCACCGATTTTCACATGCAGCTGAATACCCGCCAAAGGCTCAATTTCATCTTCTTTGGTATAGCGTCCGGCGCCTAGATCATTGGCTAAAAAGCCTAGTTCTCTACATTTGAATGCACTTAAATAGCCTTCATTAGAAGCGTAAACCTCTTTTTTGAAGCTCGATTCTGGCATTTTTGTTAAGTCTTCTAGATAACTAATGTCTGCGCCTTGGGCTTTTGCCACTTCTAGCCACTTCTGTTTGGCTTTTCCTGAAGTTAGCGCCTCATTTACCTTTTCAAGCGCTACATCATAATCCTGATGAATTCCAGCCGCTACCAACATATTTGCAGTTAAAGCTACGCTTAGCTCTCTTGAATCTTTTGGACCTTTCCCATTTAGGATTTCCACTGCTTCTTTCATTTCCAACCAGTTACCAATGGTATTACCTAAAGGTTGGTTCATATCAGTAATTAACGCAACCGTATTCACCTTAAACCTTTCCCCTATTTCTACCAGGGCTTTTGCTAAGGCTATAGCTTGTTCTTCAGACTCCATGAAGGCGCCAGAGCCAAACTTTACGTCTAGAACTAAGGCATCTAAATCTTCAGAAAGCTTTTTGCTCATTATGCTAGCCGCAATAAAGGGAATGTACTCAACCGTTGCTGTTACATCTCTAAGGGCATAAATTTTCTTATCTAATGGCGCAATTTCTGCCGTTTGGCCTGCCATAGCTAAATCATGAGCTCGTAATATTTTATTAAATTCAGCGGTTGTCAGTTTCACATTGAAACCGGGCACACTCTCCATTTTATCAAGAGTGCCACCAGTATGGCCAAGACCTCTACCGGATATCATAGGCACGGTTGCGCCACAAACGGCAGCTAAAGGCGCAATAATTAAAGATAGTTTGTCGCCTACACCACCGGTTGAATGTTTATCAACTTTGGGCTTTTTGAGATCAGAAAAATCCATTTTTTGCCCACTATCTAGCATAGTTTGGGTTAAACACTTGGTTTCTTCTGCATCTAAGCCTTGTAAAAAAGCAGCCATTAACCAGGCGCTCATTTGATAATCTTTGAACTCGTTGTGCAAATAACTGTTTAAAAAGTTTTTCAACTCTTCAGTCTTGTGAGACTTCCCATCTCTTTTTTCTCGTATAAAACGTGCCGTATTCATTGTGTATCTTTAGTGAAGTTTGCCCTCAAAGTACAAAAATGCCTCAAATGAGATCAAAAAATCGTGTTCTGTCTGATAAAAACTTATTCGGTATGGCTGCATTGTTAGCAGCGCATGACTATCAGGTTCGTTGGTTTGAAGGAGAAAAAGGTTTAGACTTTTCACAGTCTCCACCATTTGAAGAAGATCTATCGAAAGAAAATCAACTGCAAATAGATGCTGCGGTCATTAGAACCGTTACTAAAATTAACCAGCACACTTTGAACTACATTCCCTATGTGCAGGCCATTGTATCGGCTTCAGCAGGCACAGACCATGTAGATACCAACTTATTGAACCGCAAAGGTATTTATTTTGATAATGCGGCTGGTTCAAACGCAAGGGCAGTAGCAGAATATGTGCTTACCGCTATTGTCAAAGTGGTTTGCCTAAAAAATATACCTTTGGCCAATTTATCGGTTGGCATAATCGGCGTTGGTGCCGTAGGCTCTGAGGCAGACAAGCTTTTGGGTGCTGCTGGCGTTACCACTATTTTATACGATCCACCAAGAGCAAAACGAGATAGCACTTTTACTTCCGCAGAAATCAGTGAACTAAAAAAAGCGGATATTTTGAGTTTTCATACACCGCTAATAACCGATGGGCCCGATAAAACGTACCATTTATTTGATGAGGTAGGATTTTGGAGCGATGTTGATCTAAAATTTCTAGCCGTTATAAATGCTGCCAGAGGTGGTGTGTTGAATGAGCTGAAATTATTGACCCTAAAAAAAGATAAGGTCATAGAATTTTTGATTTGTGATGTGTGGGAAAACGAACCGCTTTACAATGAACCATTTAGGCAAGCCTGTTTATTGGCCACTCCGCATATAGCAGGGTATAGTTTACAGGCAAAATTACGAGCAAGCTGGCAGTGCGTACTTTTGTTGAATAATTTTTTTGGGAAGGAAACGCATAAAGATTTTGATTTTTGGCTGAATGAGCTGCTACCTAAGCAAAAAACAGCTCGTTCAAATAGCGTGTATTCCCACAAAGATGGATCCTCACTCTACGACATATTGTGCAGTCTAAATCCTATCGAAGTTTATCATCAAAAGCTTGTAGCCTTAGATGGCTTTACTAGCAAAGAAAAGTCACGAAAATTCAAAGAGCTACGAATTCAAGAATCGTTACGAGATGAATACGCGTATATAAAGATTGAAGAAAGCCTATTGGCGCAATTTCCATTAATGAGGGTGTTGCAGACTCGTTGAGTTCGAGTTAGTGAATTTGCGTTTTAGTATTCTGCGGGAAACCAGGAAATGATCTCCAAATTTGTCTATGGCTTCTTGTCGCATAAGTGGCGCTTGAAGTTCGAAGTAATCGAATAAATCTAGCTCTGAGCGAACTCCATACCGTACGACAACAACGGTAGATTCTGCTATAGGTTCTAGTACTTCTTCAACATCAGCAGATAAAAAGCCATCTATTTGCAGCATATCTTCAATATGGGTAGGTAGCCATTCCAAATAGCTTTCAGCGAACTCAGCAGCTATGGTTAATTCTACTTCGTAAATAATCATAAGGGTTTAACTAAGGTTAAATAGGTTTTTTGCGTTTTGTGTGGTTATTTCTGCTATTTCTTCCTCTGTTAGTTGAAGTATGGTCGCTAATTTTTTTGCCACAAGCGCTGTGTAAGCAGGTTCGTTTCGCTTTCCTCTATGTGGTGCAGGTGTTAAATATGGAGCGTCGGTTTCCAAAATGAAATGCTTTAGCGGGAATGAAGGAAGAACCGTATCCATTCCCCCATTTTTAAACGTAATTACGCCCCCTAAACCTAGATAAAAGCCGGCATCAATTGCCCGCTGCCCTTCTTCAATTGTTCCATTAAAACAATGCCAAACGCCTTTTAGCCTGCCGTCTTGAGCATTTTCTACCATGGTTAAAAAATCTGCTGTGCTATCTCTGTTGTGCAAAACAACAGGAATATCAAGTGCTTTTGCTGCTTCAAAGTGCGTTGCTAAGCTCGTATTTTGCGCTTCTTTATGCTCTTTGCTCCAGTAATAATCTAGGCCTGTTTCACCAATTGCAATGGCATTTGCGGTTTCTGCCCATTCCAGAAGTTCCTCCAAAGAAATAAGCTCGTCTAGATGAACATCACAAGGATGAATACCCACCATATTGTGCAATTTAAGGGATTTCAGCTTTGGTATAAGCGCCATTGCCAATGTAGATTTCCGGTCTATTGCTGGCATTAAAATATCGGATAAACCAGCATCTGAAGCGCGTTGGAGTACTTCAGAAATATCTTGATTAAATTGGTCTACGTATAAGTGGCAGTGCGTGTCTATAAGTCTCAAAACAAAGATTTTTTTGGTGTAATCGCTTTCATTGCGTTACCGAAAGCAAGTTATAAGTAGAATGAATAGTTGCTTCCCTATTTTAGGTTCAGTTAATTGGACTACAAAGATACATGCTTTTTCAAATAGAGCTAACTTCTACTTAGACACAAAATTTTTTACTCTTTAAACCCAAAGTATAAAAACACTATGCCAATTCTTACTCACACACAAGCAAGATACTTTGAAAAAATACCCGTTTCTGTTTACAACGATAACGACGAAGCGGTAAAGTACATTGCCCATGAGATTGCGAGCTTAATACGCATGAAAATTGCACGCAATGAGATGGCCGTTTTAGGGTTAGCTACTGGCTCTACTCCTATCAGACTTTACGACGAATTAGTTAAAATGCACCGTGAAGAAGGGTTAAGCTTTAAAAATGTAATTACTTTCAATTTGGATGAATACTATCCTATGGAACCAAAAGAGCTGCAAAGCTATGTTAGATTCATGAATGAGTATTTGTTTGACCATATCGATATCGATAAAAAGAATACACACGTTCCTGATGGCGCGGTTCCTAGGCATGAAGTAACCGAGTATTGCCAGCGATATGAATTAGCCATTGAAAATGCAGGTGGTATAGATATTCAAATTTTGGGAATTGGTGGAAACGGGCATATTGCTTTTAATGAGCCTGGCTCAAATCGCAAAAGCTCAACTAGATTGGTAAACTTATCTAGCAAGACACGAGTTTCTGCTGCTAGTGATTTCTTCGGTGAAGAATACGTGCCAACACGCGCAATCACCATGGGCATAGATACTGTTATGAAAGCCAAAAGGATTTTCTTGCTTGGCTGGGGCGACGGCAAATCAGGCATCATAAAGAGAACCGTTGAAGGTGGAATCACCGAAGATATCCCTGCAACCTATTTACAAGAGCACAAAAATGTTGAGTTTGTCATTGATATTGCCGCAGCGCAGTCATTAACCAGAGTTAATCAACCTTGGTTGGTAGATAATATTGATTGGGACGATATGCTCATGAGAAAAGCGGTTGTTCAATTAAGCCAAAAACTAAAAAAACCTGTTCTAAAACTTACCGATGGCGATTACCTGGAGAATGGTTTAGGCGATTTAGTAAACCAACAAGGTAGTGCTTACAATATCAATATTAAGATATTCAACGAAATTCAGCACACTATCACAGGCTGGCCTGGTGGGAAACCCAATGCCGATGATACCACGCGTCCTGAAAGAAAGTCTCCATATCCAAAAAAAGTACTCATCTTTTCTCCACACCCAGACGACGATATTATTTCTATGGGTGGAACCTTTATTCGCCTCGTAGATCAAGGGCACGATGTGCATATTGGCTACCAAACCTCAGGTAATATTGCCGTATTCGACGATTATGTAACAAGATTTGCCGACTTCGTAGCCGATTACAATACGCAATTTGAGGGCAAAGATCCTAAGAATACCGTTCTAGACCGAGTACGTGAAAGCTTAAGGATGAAAAAACCCGGTCAATCTGATAGTCAAGAAGTTCGCGATTTAAAGGGTTTAATTCGTAGAGGTGAAGCAAAAGCAACCTGCCGATTTGTTGGGGTTCCTGACGAGAACATTCACTTCAATAATTTACCTTTCTATGAGACTGGTACCATCAGAAAAAATCCTGTTGGCGACGAAGATATCAAAATCACTAAAGATTTGATTCGTCAGATTAAGCCGGATCAAATATTTGCAGCCGGTGATTTATCTGATCCACATGGTACACACAGGGTTTGTTTAGCTGCTATAATGGAAGCCTGTAAACAGCTGAAGGAAGAAGAGCCTGAGCTAATGAAAGACTGCTGGGTTTGGTTCTACCGCGGTGCATGGGCAGAATTTAATATTGAAGAAATTGAAATGGCTGTACCTATTAGCCCTAGTGAATTACTTCGTAAGCGTCGTGGGATATTCAAACACGAGTCGCAAAAAGATGCTCCGATGTTCCCTGGAACTGATCCGCGTGAATTCTGGCAACGAGCTGAAGACCGTACAAAAGGCACTGCCGATTTATACAATAAACTTGGCCTAGCTGAATACGAAGCTATAGAAGGTTTTAAACGCTGGCATTTTTAATTAAGAACTACGCTTAATTACTGAACCAAAGGGAATTACTGAATAGTAGTTCCTTTCTTTTTTATTTACCAAAGAACCTTCCCCCTTTTTTCCTTTTTGCGCTCAATTTGTCTTACTTTCTGCGAGCCATCCACCTTTTTCCCAACTACTTAATTCCTGCCGTTTTGAATAAAGCTAATAGCCCTGAAAAAAGTACGCGATCACCATGGTTTTGGGTACCTTCCCTTTATTATTCTCAAGGAATTCCCTATGTAGTTGTGATGATGGTTTCTGTAATTATGTATAAACGCTTAGGAATAAGCAACGCAGAGATCGCACTTTATACAAGTTGGTTGTATTTACCATGGGTTATTAAACCGATTTGGAGCCCCATAGTTGATCTGTTGAAAACAAAGCGGTGGTGGATTATAAGCATGCAGCTAATAATTGGAGCTGCTTTGGCTAGTGTTGCGCTTACCTTCTCCCTACCTAACTTTTTTCAGATCAGTTTGGTTTTTTTATGGCTAATGGCTTTCAGTTCAGCAACCCATGATATTGCCGCAGATGGCTTTTATTTACTGGGCTTAGATACGCACAACCAATCTTGGTTTGTAGGAATTAGGTCTTCTTTCTACCGTTTAGCCATGATTTCGGGCCAAGGCTTACTGGTTGTTCTTGCAGGTTATTTAGAAGCGGTAACAGGCCCTGAACCTGTTAGAATCACCGTTAATTCTGTGCCTACTTCTTCAAATACCATCGTAAATAGCAGTTCTTGGGATGAACCAACTACTGATGAGCCTATGCTAATAGCGCTAGACGCTGACTTAGAAGCGGTAACTGAAGTTCAAACTACCGCACAAAGAGATAGTATACTTCAAGCGGTTAAAAACTATAACCTGCTAAATGGCTTTTATGGCCTAGAAGCGGCAAATGTAGCAAAAAATGAACAGGCTTCTCAGCAGTCTTCAGGCCAGAGTAATGGCGCATTGGGTAGTGCTAACGAAAAGACGTACAATGGCTTAGAGCGATGGCTTAAAAATACATTTGGTGAAGAAATTACGGAAGATTTTAGCAGAGCTGGACAAGTCGTAATTGCCAAAGTGCGCCTACATGACCCAAAAAATACGCTAAGCGGTGAATTGGTAGTCAATTTGGGAAGAGATGAAGGAAACGCGTCTATAAAACTGGCTGAAGGTGACCGACTTGTTATTAATGATTCTAACAGAAATATAGAAGCTTGGGTAGCATTTGAGTTAGATCCAAAGCTAAAAACAGCCGTTTCCACGGTATTTATTGGCAACTCTGGGAATGTTCGTCTAGCATGGTCCACCACATTTGGGGTGCTAGCAGTGCTATTTGGTTTATTCTTTTTCTACCATTTTATTTTCTTACCTCGCCCTGTAGAAGACATCAGCAGAAAATCAGAAGCGGGTTTTGCCTCAGACTTTATAACTACTTTTGGCGCTTTCTTCAAAAGAAAGAAACTAGGCTGGGTTTTAGCCTTTTTATTATTATATCGCTTGGGTGAAGCGCAACTAGCCAAATTAGCGGCTCCCTTTCTATTAGATAGCACCTCTATTGGTGGACTAGGTCTTACAACTGGTGAAGTTGGTTTTATTTATGGTACAATTGGTATTGCTATGCTAACTGTTGGAGGAATACTTGGCGGTATTGTAGCTGCCAAAGATGGCCTAAAAAAATGGATATGGTGGATGGTTATTGCCATAAATTTACCCAATCTAGTGTATGTTTTCTTAGCTATTGTACAGCCAGACAGTTTCTGGGTTATTACCGCAGGCGTGGCAATTGAACAATTTGGATACGGTTTTGGCTTTACTGCTTATATGCTTTATTGTATTTACATATCACAAGGCGAGCACAAAACAACCCATTACGCAATATCTACTGGTTTCATGGCTTTAGGAATGATGTTACCTGGTATGGTAAGCGGTTGGTTGCAAGAACTTATTGGCTATTCAAACTTTTTTGTGTGGGTTGTTATAGCAACAGTTCCTGCATTCATTGTAACTGCCTATATTCCCCTTGATTCCGAGTTCGGTAAAAAATCGAAGGAAAGCAATGCTAACACAGAACAAGATCAAAGCTAAACAATCTATATCCCTATCTAGTGCTCTTTCTAGAGCCCTAAAATCCACCCTTTTCATTGTGCTTTTAACAACACTATTTAGTGCTTGTGGTGGTGTACTTAAAGAAGAAGTGATTTTTGAAGATGGTGCAAATGTACTGACTACCATGCGCGTTGAAGAAGGCGATTATCTTGCCAAAGCGATCTCACGTGCTAGAATTGCTACCACCTTCCCACTTCATAATTACGACGCAGATATTGAAGAATCTGACGAATACGTGTGGACTTTAGCCGCCCCTATAGATCATCTACCTGAGTATCAATCGCAATCACTGCTATTTCAGGCTTTATACAACCTTGGGCTTGAAGAAATTGAAGCAAAATTGAGTAGTGATGACATTTTCAAGTATAACGCCAACAATACACCCATACTAACTAGGGATATCAGCTATGCTATAATGTTGGGTCTTGGTATTACTCACCCAGATGCTAGCAGAAAATCGCTGATAGATCGGGTTTATGCAGGAAAAGTTCTTCAGGAAAAAGGCGTTGGTAGTGGTTGGCCTGTAAGTGTAGATCGTATTTCGTGGATTGTAGCTGCGTGGGAATTATATCTTATTAATGGAAATGAAGGTTGGCTTAGAACAGCTTTTAACATTGCTTCTAGAACCATTGAAGACGATCTATTTGTGGTTTATGATATAGATCAAAACTTATTTAGGGGTCTGCCTGCAAATACCACAAGTGCCGTAGGTGTTTACCCAGAATGGCTTACCGAAGCAGATATTTTTCAGTCTTATGCCCTAAGTACCAACGCTTTGTATTATCAAGCATTAAGTTCGTTGTCAAAAATGGCTGAACAGCTTAATACGGGCGGAGAATCTAGGTATGAGATGATTGCGAAATCCTTAAAAGTTTCAATTAATGAAAAGTTCTGGATGGAAAGCAGCGGCTATTATGCCGGACTAATCTACGGCTCTGAGTTTCCTGTACAAGATAGAAGATCAGAAACCCTAGGTAATGCCTGGTGCATACTGTTTGATATAGCCGACAAAGAGAAGGCTAATAAAATGGTACAAAAACTTCCGGTTCACCCAAAAGGTGCGCCACAATACTATCCACATCAAGACGTAGAAAATGCGGAAGCTTCAAACTCCGTTTGGCTAGTAACTCAAAATTTTTGGAATAAAGCCATTAAAAAAACCAGAAATCACCCTGGATATCCGCATGGATTATACAGCTTATTCAGAGGTACCGCGCTTACGCTTGGTCATAAGAACTATTATAAATCTGATACAGGCTTGCCACCATCAGACCCTATTTACAACCACTCTTTGAGCGCTTCTTCTACTAGTGTTGGTAGTATTTTGGATGAATTTATTGGGCTAAATTTTCAAAAAGATGGTATTCACTTGAATCCCTTTATCCCAGAAAGTATGGGTGGTGAACACCGTATTGTGGGGCTACCTTATAGAGATGCTATACTCAATATTAGGCTAAGGGGTTATGGTGATCAAATCTATGCCGTTTTCTTGGGGCAAAAACCACTAAGTTCTAATGTTATTCCTGCAGATCTGACTGGCGTTCAAGACATTACCGTGGTTATGACAACTGTTAAAGATGTTACAGAATTAGGCTTCGATGAAAGCGATATTAAAAAAGACAGCTCTTACAATGAAATAGATCCACTAAAGGTTCTTCAACAAAGGCTAATGACAGGCGAATATTCCATAAAACCTTATGTAACTATGCCTAAAACGCCAACTTACTTGGCTTTTGAAGGTAACTCCGTTGTATGGAACGTGATAAACCAAGCAGATATATATCATTTGTATCGAAATGGGGTTAGAATTGCCACCACACAACGACCAAGAGAGTTAATTCAACCAAGAGATTATGCCTATTACCAGCTGCAAATTACCAGCGATGCGGGACTCTACTCCTACTTAAGTAAACCTATTATTCAGTTAGCCAATAGTAGAAAAACCTTGATTGAAGCTGAGGCTATGGTGAATTCAACCAGCCCAATAAATAAGGAATATGGTTATAGTGGTTCAGGTTATATACGACTAGAAGATGTGGCCAACTCAGATATTTCTACTTCTCTTCAAGTCAATGAAAAATCTACCTACCATATTCGTTTTAGGTATGCCAATGGCAATGAAACAACCTCAGTAAAATCGGCTAGTACCTTTAGAAATTTGTATGTAAATGGCTTAAAATACGACACGGTGGTTTTTCCTCAGCTTGGTGAGAATGACTGGGATAAGTGGGGGTATTCTAACACCGTTTTGCTTACCATACCTGCTGGCACAGCTAATTTATCGCTGCGTTATAATATAAATGGAAATAGTGACGACAGCCATTACAATGTAGTCCATTTAGACTACGTTGAGATTATCAAAATTCAATAAAAAGCACTCTAAATAAAATAAGTCTTGGAACAACTTAACCAGCGCCTTCGAGTAGAGAAAATCGGAGGTACTTCAATGAGTGCCTTTAGCGATGTGCTCAACAGCATTGTCTTAAAAGGCGAGGCCAATAACCGTATTTTTGTGGTTTCTGCTTACAGCGGAATCACAAATGTATTACTAGAGAACAAAAAGACTCGCGAACCTGGCATTTACCGTAAGTTTGAAAATCAGGAAGCTTTTGAAGAGTCTATTGAAGCGTTGAAAAAACAGCTTTTTGCTATTAATGAAAATTTTCAGCCACTAAAACTTGATGTCGATTTAGCCAACGATTTTATCGGTAAACGTATAGATCAGTCGCACTCCTATTTAAACTCCATGCGTGAGGTTATTGCTTCTGGTTATGTTGAGAAAGCCAATATTTTACTAGCTGCCCGTGAATTACTGGCTTCAATTGGTGAGGCTCATTCGGCTTTTAACACCACAAATATCATTCAAAATCATGGAATTAAGGCCAAATTCATAGATTTAAGTGGTTTTCACGACAGAGAATACCTGACTATTAACGAGCGTATTTCTAAAGCTTTTAAGGGAATAGATTTATCTGATAGCGTGGCCGTTGCTACGGGCTACACCAAAGGTACGGAAGGTATTATGCGTGAGTTTGATCGCGGCTATTCTGAAATCACCTTTTCCAAAATTGCGGTTGAAGTAGGCGTCTCAGAAGCCATTATTCATAAGGAATATCATCTTTGTTCTGCCGACCCTAATGTGGTGGGTATAGACCACGCAATTCCTGTTGGCTTAACCAATTATGATGTGGCAGATCAGCTTGCCGATGTTGGCATGGAAGCCATACATCCCAAAGCGTCTAAACCCATAGAACTAGCTGGCATAAATTTGCGCATCAAGAATACCTTTGATCCAGATCATCCAGGAACGCTAATAACCAACGACTATGTGGGAAAAGAGTCTAAAGTTGAGGTTATTACGGGAACGGATAGAGCCGAATTAATTACAGTACACGACTCTAGAATGGTGGGCGAAGTTGGTTACGATTTAGCCATTATGACTATTTTTAAGCAGTTCAATGTCAGTTATATCTTAAAGGCTACCAACGCAAATTCCATATCCATGGTGGTTTGGGAATCGTCCAAAAATACTTCCTTGATCAAAGCACTGCAAGACAAATATCAATATGTGCTCTGTAAAAAAGTAGCCATGCTATGCGTTATTGGTTCAAATATCACCAAGCCTCAGGTATTAGTAACTGCTGCATCGGCGCTTTCTGCAAAGAATATTCCCATTGAGTGCGTTTCTTTGGCTTCGCGCCAAGTTAACGTACAGTTTGTGATTGAACGCCCCTATTTCAATAGATCTGTGCGAACTCTACATCAAGCTTTTGCAGAAGATTTCCAATAATATCCACATATTGCTGTGCTCGCAATTGTAGATTTACCTAACCCTTATTTTACCATAATGCGCAAGAAAGTATCCCTCCATATCATGAAAGCCGTATTTATTCTGTTTACGGCCTTTCTTTTAAGTCCATTAAATACTACAGTAAATGCGCAAATATTTTGGGATGAAACCGATGCCTTTACCCAAATTGACACTCTTAGAGGCACTATTACGCCAGAAAGAGCCTGGTGGGATTTAACGCATTACAATCTATCCATTCAGGTTTTCCCTAGCGATAGCAGCATAAATGGAACCAATATCATTAGCTATGTTCCCATTTCAGAGGCAACTAGGCTTCAGATAGAGCTGCAAGACCCGATGCTTATTACGGAAATTCGTCAGGAAGGGGAAAAGCTAAAATGGGAGAAAAACGGCCCTATTTATTTGGTTGAACTCACTAGAAAACAACCCTTAAATCAAATGCAACAGCTTGAAGTTCACTTCTCTGGGAAACCAAAAGTAGCCGAAAGAGCACCTTGGGATGGTGGATTTAGCTGGAAAAAAGACGACAACGGGAATTGGTTCATTGCTACGTCTAATCAAGGAGAAGGTGCCAGTCTATGGTGGCCGAATAAAGATCACGCTTATGACGAAGCAGATAGCCTTGAAATGACCGTGCGCGTTCCTGAAGGCTTATCGCATGTTGGGAATGGACGCTTGCGTAATAAAGAAACTCATAAAGACGGCACCACTTCATTTACTTGGGCAGTAGTGAACCCAATCAACAGTTATGGCGTGAATATTAATATTGCTGATTATGTGCACTTTGGCCAGGTTTACGATGGCGAAGCGGGCGCCTTAGATATGGATTATTGGGTGCTGAGCTACAACCTAGAAAAGGCTAAAGTTCAGTTTAAAGATGCCATTAGAGTTATGCAAGCTTTTGAGTATTGGTTTGGGCCATACCCTTTTTATGAAGATTCTTTTAAACTCGTAGAAGTGCCTTATTTGGGCATGGAACATCAGAGCTCTGTTACATACGGAAACAAGTATGGGAATGGGTATTTAGGCCGAGATTTAAGCAGAACCGGCGAAGGACTAACCTTCGATTACATTATTATTCATGAAGCTGGACACGAATGGTTTGCTAACAACATCACCCATAAAGATGTGGCCGATTTATGGATTCATGAAGGCTTTACTAGCTACTCTGAGGGGATTTTTGTTGAATACCACAACGGAAAAGAAGCTGGCTTCAACTACCTCCGTGGTCTTCGTTCTGGCATTTCCAACAGAACACCTATTATTGGGACCTATAATGTCCGTCGTGAAGGCTCTGGTGATATGTATTCTAAGGGTAGCAATATGATTCATACTGTGCGCCAAGTTGTAGATAGTGATTCTACCTGGAGAAGTATTCTGAGAGGACTTAATACCGATTTTCGTCATACAATGGTAAGCTCTGAAGAAGTAGAGAATTATATTAGCGAAAAATCTGGCTATGATTTAAAGACTATTTTTGATCAATACCTCAGAGATGTAAGGATTCCAGTATTTACTTATAGAGTTTATGAAAATGGAAGTATGGAATATCGCTGGACCAATACCATAGATGGCTTTAATATGCCGCTTGATGTGTTTATAAATGGAGAAAAAGTACGTTTAGCCGTAACGAACAGAATGCAGCGAATGGCCTTAGATGTACCAAATAGCACCATAGAAATAGACCCAAATTATTATATCGGAACTATGGATTTAACGGTTAAATAAGACGATTACATGAGAATGCGATTAGATGGGTAAATTCTGGTCAGCTTTAACAAAAAAAAGGTTAATGGTGGGAGATGATTCGGTGTTCATTCAAGATGTTGAAACACAACATTCAGAAGCTGATTGGGCCGCACCTTTTCCCGAAGCATTACCAAAACTGCAAACGCATTTAAAGGGGAACTGATTTTTGATAGAATCGCCAACTGAGTTAACCTATTCATCAAAAAATGATTCATTTTTCAAGAAATGGATTATCACTTTTCTTGAAAAGAATTCTGGCAGAAAAGAGCTCGAAGCCAAGTATGCGGCGCTAAAAGCTAATCCTCCGGTCCCAGAATTGTTGTGGACTCAAGTATTGGTAGAATTAGAAATTGGCTTAGACGTCAAAGCCCCAAATATATCATCTATTCCAAGCGAAGGATCGCTAGTTATCATTGCAAACCATCCTTATGGTGTACCAGATGGCGTGGCCATGTGTTATATAGCTAGTTTGTTACGCAGGAAAATCTCCATTCTTGCAAATGTTGTTTTGTGCAAAGAGGAGTTAATAGCACCTTATGTACTTCCAATAGATTTTGAAGAGTCGAAAGAAGCAATCAAAACCAATATTGATTCAAAAAACGAAGCTTTAAAACGCTTAGCAAAGGGGGAAGCTATTGTTGTATTCCCTGGTGGTGGCGTATCAACTTCTAAAGGACTTTTTGGAGAAGTAACCGATTTACCCTGGAAACGTTTTGTGATTAAACTGATTACCCTTACAGGCGCAACGGTAGTACCTGTTTTCATTGAAGGTCAAAATTCAAAGCTATTTCAATTTGTAAGTCAATTTAGTTTAAACCTACGCTTAGGCCTTTTTATTCGGGAAACGGTACGTCTCAAGGGCAAAAATCTAAATATCCATATTGGAAAACCTATTGCAGCAGGAACCGTAATGGAAAAGTCTAGCCGGCAAGCAGCCTTAGATTGGCTCAGGGAAGAAGTTTATAGAATGAAGAGTTAGCCACGGAAGTTTTTTAGGTTATAGGTGTCGCTGAGCTCAGGTTTGAGGTTTTTTAATGCTGAGCAGTGAACGGTGAGTTAATCCGCTTAGGTCTGTGTTTTTTGGTGCTGAGTTTATAGATTCCGTTTCGATTACGAGAGAATGCAATTATACGATTAGGTGGGAAATATCAGGCTTTGACATAATTTAAATTTTCCGTTGTCCATTGAATCACCCAGCCTCAAATCATGTGCATGCTAGATCAACATATCCCGGAGGGATTAAATGACACAAACGTCATTCCACATCCCCCAAAACTATCCATCCTTTTGTAGATACCAGCCGTTTCAGTATTAATCAGCTCATGCCACTCCTAAGCTTTACGCTTTCTTATTCTCAACCTCATCATAAACGCCGCCTAAGAGTCTGTCAAGACCTAGAATACCGCCAATAATTACGGCAAGTACAACGGTAGCAATAATCGGTTCCCATATAACAAAGCCGCCTATTGCGCCAAATAAAGCGCCCAAATACTGTATATAATGCAGCTGCTCATTGGTTGCGCCCAAAATTAAACCTTCTAGCTTCGACTCGTCAAAGCGTCTTAGGTTTGTTTCAACTAGCTCATGCACATCTAGTTGATTTATTAATCGGTAAAGTAATGCAGTGAATAGATCTTCAATTTTAGGGCCGTATTCATCCATTTTAATTGGCAAGTCGTCTAAAATCTCGTCAATCCTATCAAATCCTGAATCTAACATTGATGGTAGATTTGCCAAGGCTTCTTGTATAACTTGATGGGTATCTCGACCCTTTACGGTAGTGTAGACTTTCAACGCTACCTTTTCCATGAATTTCTTCTCTAAAAGCGAGTCTAACTTCTCCACTATTTGTTTTGCTAATTCAGCTCTGAACTCTGCATCCGACAAAAGATCGTCTAAGTAGCTTTTCAACAACAGTTTTAAACTTTGTCTGAAATCTGCAGATTCCATAAAATCTTTCAAATAGAGCGTAATGCGTTCTCTATATTGACTTACCAAACCACTTTCATGAATTTTTTGCTGTATTAACTCAGGATTTATCAAATCTTTTGAAACCGCTTGCGCTAACCTAAATGCAATGCGTTCTTTTTGTGCAGGAATTAATCCATGACCTAAAATTGGTCGAGGTTTTCTGGGCCTAAACAGCATTTTAATGGCTACCCAGTTAGTTACATAACCAATAATTGAACTAACCGAAATAATTCTAAGCAAGCCATTGTATTCAAAGGTATGTCCAAATAGTACTGAAGAAACGCCAAGAAAATCCCAAAAAAATGAAATACCAAAAACCGTAATCATAATCCATGGGAAAATGACCAATGATTTCAATAACCACCTATTTTTCGCTAAATGTTTTGAAGGCGGTGTATGTGTTTTAGCCTCACTGAATGCTATTGGATGTTTAACTGCTTCATTTTTAATTAATTCTAGTAAATCTTGCAATAATAATGCACTTCTACTTTTAGCAGAAGACAACGAATCAGATTTTGGTGCTTTTTGATCTTCCACGTACAATACACGGTTTAAATTTCTTGGAAAAAATACAGGGGGTTATTCGTACTGTGTCTACAGAAGATTCATTTTTTCTAAATAGTAATTTTCTTTTTCCCGCATACGTTTTTTGTCTTCCTCACTACCATCTTCATGCCCACTTAAATGCAATAGACCGTGAATGCAAACACGCATGAGTTCTTGTTTTTCCATACTTTCAAACTCTACTGCCTGTTCAAAAACTCTGGATAAACATATACAAATACTGCCTTCAATTGCGGTGAAGGGTGCATCTTCCCTTATGTCATCAACTCTAAAAGTTATGATGTCTGTAACGTAATCTTTACTTAAGTATTCTTTATTTATCTGTACAATTTTGTCTTCATCTACAAATGCATATTCAATAGCAATAAATGATGATTTTTCTTCAGCTTCAATATGGCTTACTACCTTTAATAATTCCTCTTCTGAAACAAGTACCGATAATGACGTCTCATTAATAAGAATTAAAGCCGTTTTATCCATTTTATTTTGGCTCATCATCTTCAAAAGAAAAATCGGCTAAATCAGGCGAGTCTGTAAGCGATAAAGCAACTGAACACATCATCAAATCTTCTGGTAGTTTCGTAAAGTCGCCTTGCAACAACTTATCGTCTACATTGGCATATAATGAGCAACCCGATTCTTTATCTACAATTATGCCTGTAGTTCTGTTATCAGATTTCCCAAAAAATGTGACCTGACCGAGCAAATCACTTGCAACAAACTGGGTTACGTTATGCAATTGCATGAATGTAGCGCCTGAGTAAACAGACACCATATTTATGTTTTTGCCGTGTACTTCCATGCTTAAATGAATTTCAAGTGCTAGCTTATGCCCTGTTCGTTCATTTTTAAGTTCCAGACGGAATAAATCTTGACCAATAGGTTTAACCTTCGAGCCTAGAACGACACTAATTTCCTGAATATTTTCTGATGTAAAATCGTGAATCATAAGCCTGTCTCGTAAGTGCTTTTTTAATTAATTAATTGGTTGAATTGGGCATAGTTTTCTTGTCTTGATTGTGGGTATCCTACCTGAGGCCCAGCAGTTTCTTCTATGAATTTAGCAAAATCAGCTTCTTCTTCAATCTTATCTGCCTGAAATAAAATATGTTGCATAACAATCAAGTTCGTGAATATCATTTGTACCTGACGTTTGTAAGCGTTAATTGAGCTAGAATAACTCTCCATTTTATCTCTTAATTCACGTGCCTTAGCTAATTCTGCATTTCTACGTGCGTTGTTAATCTCAGCTTCAAGCTCTTCCGCTCTAGTAACGGCAGCCTCAAAATCTTCCCACCTGCTTTTAAAATCAGCTCTTAGTTGTTCTTCATAAGGCTTCATAAACTCATAAGCCAAATCAGGACGTTCTGCCTTAATGTACGACATAGCAAATCTGGTGATTGAACTACCGTCATCGTCAACTAGGGTTTCAAACGGCAAAACTTTTCTTGATTTGTCTAACCAATATACCGCACTATCAGGCTTACCTTCTCTAATGTAAGCGTCAGCTAAAGTGGTGTAAGTAATACGATAGTTATCGAACATACCACGAATAGTTTCATCGAAATAGGCATTCGGATTGTCAAGCTCGCGGAAGCGGAACTGATTCATACGCTTTGCGTGAGTAGCTGGGGTCATATTCCCAAAAAAATTGGTATTTCCTTTTTTAGGAACAACTCTAAAAGCCTGACCTTCCACTTTAAAATAGGTCTGAAGATTCAACTGGCTATCATAAGAGACGGTATTTGCAAAATAAATCGGACGCTTCCAAGCATTGGTTCGCAATAAATCTAGTATGGCATCGTCTTGAACTCGTGTGTAGTACAAACGCTCTTCGCCACGTTGACCAAGGAATTGCCCGTCAACCTTGAAGTTCACCATATCGTCTAATGAATCTACAGGAATATCGAAAGCCTGCCCGTCTATAAGACCTGTCTCTGAGTAGAATTCTTTTTTCAGAAGTTCTTTATCCACTGGAATAGAAACCACCTTAGGTGTCCAGAAATCAGATTCACTTCGGAAATTGTATTTGTCTTCTATGCGGTCAATTTTCTCATCTGTCATGGAAAATGGCAAGGGTTCAGACTCATGAGACCATTGGTTTTTAAGCTGTTTTATGTACCAAGGAGTATTCAACAAGCTTAAACAAACAATTCGCACATCGGTTCTAATGCCTTCTACTTCTTGAGCATACCAAAGTGGGAAGGTATCATTATCGCCATTGGTAAATAGAATAGCATTAGGTGCGCAAGAGTTAAGCAAGTTATAGGCGTAATCTGGTGCCACATAGCGCTCTGAACGATCGTGATCATGATAATTTACGTAACCCATCCAGACAGGGGAGGCAAGGAGCATTATAGCAAGAATACCGTATTGAAATTCCTTCTTTTTCAGGTTTTTCTTGGTTAATTCTAAGATTGCGGTTGCACCAATGCCTATCCAAATGGCAAAAGCAAAAAAGGAGCCTACGTAGGCGTAATCACGTTCTCGGGGTTGAAAGGGATATTGATTCAGGTACACAACTATGGCTAGACCTGTTAATGCAAAGAGCGCAAAAATGGATAAAGCGTGTTTCCAGTCTCTATTCACATGGAAGATTAGCCCAAATAAACCGATTAAGAAGGGAATGTAGAAAAACGGGTTATTTGCAGCATTACCGCTATATCGATTTTCCCCAAAACCTGCGTAAACGCCCGTATCTTGGAAATCTGATTCTCGACCTATGAAATTCCATGCAAAATAGCGCCAATACATGTGGTTTAGCTGATAATTCCAGAAATAATCCATATCGCTGCTGTATTCAGCATATTTCTGGATGTGGTTACCCTGGCTAGACCAACGCCTTGGGAATAGCACTTCCTTTCTTTCAATGGTTTTTGTCTCGTTGTTGTAGGTATTCCCTGAAAGAATTGGGGTATTCCCGTATTGTTCACGTTTCAGGTATTTAACAAAACTTTCTGTGGTCTCAGGATCATTCTCATCGATTGGTGGATTTGCAATAGAGCGAACAAAAACCACGGCATAAGAACTGTAACCTATTAGTACGGTTGCAAAGGCCACAAAAGCCATATTGGCAATCTTGTATTTATTCTTGTGGGTGTACCATATTCCTGCAACTACAACTGCTACAATAAATAGCGTAAATATGCCTGGATTTATAAAACCAACGGTTGAACGATCTAATTTATCTGCCCATTCTGGGAATTTGGTGATTACCGTTGGGTAAATAGCTAAAAATATAATGGATGATACGAGCCCAGCCCCTAAAAAGGAGGTAATAGTGAACTTGAATTTTTTGAAATAAACAATAAGTCCAACAAAGAAAATGGCCAATAGTCCCAGTAAATGCACTCCTAAGGCAAGCCCGAGCATATAGGCTATTAATACCAAAAATCGCTCGTTTCGGGGTTCATTATGAACTTTAGACCAGTGCATGCTAAGCCAAACTATGAGCGATGTAAAAAACATAGACAAGGCATATACCTCTGCTTCCACGGCATTAAACCAGAAGGTATCTGTAACCATGAAGGTCATAGCGCCCACAAAAGCGCCCGCTAGTTTAGAAAATTCATCGGTTTCGGTGCCATCACCGGTTTCTTTCCACTCTTCAACAAAACGAACTATTATCAAAAATAGGAACATTATGGTAAAAGCACTTGCAACCACGCTCAAGAAATTGACAAAGCCTGCCACATACAACGGTGGGGCAAACATCGAAAACAACCGACCAAGCAAAAGATAGAATGGTGCGCCTGGTGGGTGCGTAACTTGTAAACCGTTGGCAACGGCGATGAACTCACCTGCATCCCAAAAACTGGCCGTTGGGGCCATGGTGTCAAAGTATAAGACAAGGGAAATGACGAACGTCAGAATTGCGAGGGCAGTAAGACGTTTTTGTGAACTTTGCAGCATAATTATAATTGGCGTGATTAAGCATTATTTTAGCCTGCAAATTACAAGCACTGAGCCTCATTTGAAAATCATTTTCACCTTAGCTTTGTCTTTCCTTATGTTTAGCATCGAAAACCCACCTCAAATCCTGTTTTATGTCCTCTTCAGACGCTTCAAGTCATCGATTTAACACGCGTATAACCATGATTCTCTCCGTTTTGGGAATTGCCATCGGTACAGGAAATATTTGGCGATTCCCCAGAATTGTTGCCCAAAATAGCGGCGATGATGGCGGAGGTTCCTTTCTAATTGCTTGGATTTGCTTTTTATTTCTATGGAGTATCCCTTTAATTGTGTCTGAATATGCTATGGGGAAGTTTGGCCGTAAAGGTGTTGTAGGTGCTTTCAACAAAACCGCTGGGGCTTCTTTTAATTGGATGGGTGGCTTTGTGGTGGTAGTAACAACGGCCATCATGTTCTACTACTCTGTTGTGGTAGGCTGGTGCTTTCATTACCTCATTGTTGCCGTTACAGGGCAACCTGTTACCGATCCAGAGTCTGCAAAAATGCTATGGGAAAGTTTTCAGTCTGGATTTAATCCAGCATTGATTCATATTTTTGTAATGGCTTTAGGCTGCTGGATTGTTATTAAAGGCATAAAATCTATTGAGAAGGCCAACACTTTTTTAATTCCTGCCTTACTTGTAATTGTTTTAATTGCTTTAGTTAGAGCGGTAACCCTACCTAATGCGCTTGAGGGTATCTCCTTTCTATTTACGCCCGACTGGAGTTTACTAAAGGATCCAAAAATTTGGCTTGAAGCATTAACCCAAAATGCTTGGGATACGGGTGCTGGTTGGGGACTTGTTCTTACCTATGCTGCCTATATGAGAACTAGCGATTCGGTTATTACTTCGGCAGTTCAAACGGGAATAGGAAACAATATTGTGTCGATATTGGCAGCCATAATCATATTTAGCACGGTTTTTGGCTCACTTTCTGGTCAAATGGAATCAGCGGAGATTGTGAGTATTATGCAGGATAGCGGCCCTGCATCTACAGGATTAACCTTCATTTGGATGCCCGTACTCTTTCAATCTATGCCATTTGGTGGGATACTTGCAACGCTCTTTTTCTTGGGATTAAGCTTTGCTGCCTTTAGCTCTTTGCTTTCTATGATTGAAATGTCTTCTAGGGTGCTAATTGATCACGGTATTAGCCGTAAAAAAGCCACCCTTTTTGTAAGTGGGCTTTCCATTATTTTTGGAATTCCTTCCGCTACAAACTTAACCTTCTTTGTTAATCAAGATTTTGTTTGGGGCTTAGGCCTCATAATTTCTGGCGCATTTGTGGCTTTTGCTGTCAGCAGCTTCGGCGCCAAGAAACTACTGGACGAAGTACGACCTGAGGAAGATGAACCTGGTCTTTTCTACAAATACTGGCCATTTATGATACGTTTTGTGGTACCAGCTCAGGCAATTCTTCTTTTGGGTTGGTGGTTATACCGAACCGTTTTTGAGTTTGCTGGCGATGAGTGGCTGAATCCATTGAACCCATTTAGCCTAGCAACTTGCCTTGTACAATGGGCTATTGCCTTTGCGGTATTGCTCTATTACAATAAAAAGCTTTATCCGGCTAAAGTATAAACTGGCAAAAAAACCTACCTATTTGCTATTGCCGTGCTATTTCAAGAAATAATATTTCAGGATAGCACGGATTGCAGAAACACCATCTTTCCAGTTAATCTTTTTTCCTTCCTCAAAAGTTCTGCCATAGTAAGAGATTCCCACCTCATAAATACGCACTTTGGGAATACGAGATATTTTGGCTGTTACTTCTGGTTCAAAGCCAAATCGCTTTTCCTGCAATTTCAGCGATTGAATCATAGGCGTTCTAAAGAGTTTGTAGCAGGTTTCCATGTCTGTTAGGTTCAGATTGGTAAACATATTGGAAATAAACGTCAAAAATTTGTTCCCAATTGAATGCCAAAAGAAAAGAATGCGGTGTGGGTTTCCGCCCATAAATCGAGAGCCATAAACCACGTCTGCATGACCATTTAAAATGGGTGCTAGTAAAATATTGTACTCTTCAGGGTCGTATTCTAAATCAGCGTCCTGAATAATGAGCAGATCGCCGGTGGCCTTAGCAATGCCTGTATGAAGAGCTGCACCCTTTCCCTGATTCTTGTTATGCGCATAATAGACAAGGGGCGAATTACCCAACTTGGCCATATATTCTTTGATGACTTCTTCACTGGCATCAGAAGACGCATCATTTACCAGTATAATTTCTTTGTCCAACTCACCAATTAACTCAACGGCTAAGACTTTATCCAGAATTGCCGTTATGGTTTTTGCTTCGTTGTAAACTGGGATTATAATTGAGAGTTTTTTTTCCATTTTTATAAAACTTGAATACGAGTACTAAGGGTTAAGCAGTTTAAAAAGATAGGTGTTAGCACCTTCTCTTCGAGCAACTAACTGAAAATTTGTTGGCCTATTCTGGATAGCAGGTAAGAGGTAGCGGGGTGTTGAACTAAAACCTAGGTTATCAAGCACAACATGGGTGACTTTTTTCTCCTGAAGGTCTTTAATAAGCTCGTCGTTATCGGTTGAAAACAGATAACTAGTTACTTTTTTGCCAGAAAGTAGATAGAAGAAAGCGGGTTTTCTGCAACTAATAACCATGTCTTCTGTGTATTGTGCATTTACGGCTTCTGCCAAATCAAAGTATTCTTTATAGTTTGGGTTATAACCACCTTGGGCGTAGGCTCGAAGCTTTTCTAGTGGCTGCAAATGAAAAGTAAAGATGACAAGAAAAATGCCTAAACCAACATATTTAACCAAAACTGATTGCTTTTTGAGCTTTTCAAAAGCAAAGAAAATACATTTTATGGTCAAGTAAAATAATATGGGAACGGTTGACAGCATAAACCTTGGTCCATACCAAACTTCTGGCCACAGCAGTAAGACCCCAAAATGTCCAAGAATAAAAAGCACTACAAAGTTCCGAACCCTTTTATCAAGGGCGTATAAACCAAATATTCCCATTAAAAGCAGCGCTATTCCAATGGCATACATCCACCAAAGGCTTTCAGCTTTGTTGCCCCAATCAAAGAAGTTGAACATGGCTGATTCAATTTCCTTGGAGGTATATCTGCTAAGATTTGCTGTAAAGCGATTCAACCAATCTGTTAATGTTTCCATTTTTCCCAACTCAGGACGATAGGGATTAATTTGCATCAATTGGCTTTGATAGCTACCGCCACCTAACGCATTCATTCTCATCATCCAAGGCGCAATTAAAGCAACTGAGCTAATAATTGTAGCTAACGTGGCCTTCCAATTTTTTTCGATAATGAAAAACAATATCAATGCTATAGGAATCACCATACCAATACTTCTGATGTAGTAAGATGCCACAGCAGAAAGTATGGCTATAGAAAACCACATATATTTTTTTGAGTTTATTTCGGTATCAGCTTTATTTTGAAACTTAAATAAGGCGTATAAACTCAATAGAGAAGTAAAGGTGTACGGAATTTCACTCATTAGAATAGAACTGTAAATCAATAGCTGCGCATTGGAAGCACTTAAAAGAGCCACAATAAAAGCCACTGACCATTTTGATTCCAGCGAAAAAACTAATTTAAAAATGAGCACAATACTTGCGGCAAAAAACAAGCCATTCAGCCATTTTAACCAATACATATCCGTAATTCCCATACGCATAGGCAAAGATAGAATGAATGGATAGCCCGGAGGGTAATGAACAGCTAGTGGCTCGTCTAATAGCATGGCATTTACGTAGCCTTTGTTTAAGGTAAAGCCCTGCCCTAGTTGATAATATTCTGCATTATCGCCGCCAAAATGAATTTTTGCATCAAAGGAGTAGATATAAAATCCAAAGGCTAAAATTAGTACCGGTAGCCAAGGAAGGTGAGTTAAAACTAGTGAGCGAATTTTTTGTAGGTAGGTATTTTTCATCTCGTATTTGGCCAATCATTTGGTAATAACAAAACTAAATTTTCTTGCTGCTTATTATTTGTCACATTAAATGCACTATCCTCACTAAGCCCTTTTAAAATAGCAGATTGATGGGGTTGTATCAAAGCCTCAATTTCTGTGAAATGATACCCTTCCGCTTCACCCTGTGCACACAGCCAAGAAGGCTTGTTTAGCAGCTGCCAATGTTTAATTGCTGATTGTTCTGCATAATCTGTAAAGTCTTTGTTTAAGCACCATTTACCCGAATTACACGCTTGAACATTTATGTCGAATTGATGATCTAGGACGTTAATTTTATCAATTTTTGTTTCAAAATCTTCTTTAAATGGCAAGAATAAACGTCCTTGAATTAATGCTTGAAAGTTATCGGGTCTAGCAAGGCCTTTATTTTCCCACTGCTGAGTGAAACGATGATAAAGCTTTAGCTGCTTACTAAATAGGTGAACAACCTTTTTAGTAAGTGAATCAGTAGGATTTGGCCCGCGCCAGCCGTTTTCTGTAAGAGCATAAACTTTATAAGCTAGCTCAAGGTGCGTGGTTCCCAGTTTTGGCAATTGCAGTAAAAAATCTAGCTCACCAAGTGTTCGTTTGTCATCTTGCAATACGGTATGGTGATTGATTATAATGTTATTAACCGCGCTAAAAATTTGCTTTAGCATGTGTTCATAGTATAAGCCTAAACGATAATGTCTACTATAATCGTAGTCTTCATTAATAACTTGCGCTAGATTGTGGTCAAAATTTTCAGATATAATTGATGGGAAATCAAAAAAAAGTGAGGAATCCGACTTTTGAGCAGGAATTATAAGAGGTGGATTAGTTATTATCTTTGCTGCATCTTTTAGTTGCTGATCGATAGATATTAAATGTGGCATTTTAATGCCCCCGAAATTAACGTTCCCATGTTAGAAAAGTTTGTTATTGAAGGACCTACACCTCTGAAAGGTTCAATTAATGTTAGTGGTTCAAAAAACGCAGCTCTGCCATTATTGGCAGCTTCTTTGCTTGCAGATGGTCCTTGTGTGCTGCAAAATATACCACGACTACAAGACATATATACTTTCTCAAAAGTAATAAGTGCTACGGGCACCAAATGCGCTTTTGATGCAGATTCAAATACCATGACTATTGATGCTTCTGCTATGAATCTTTTAGAAGCAGATTATGAGCTAGTTCGCAGAATGCGCGCCTCATTTTATATGCTTGGTGCCTTTTTAGGGCATTCAGGTCATGCTAAAGTATCGTTACCTGGTGGTTGTGCTTGGGGCCCTAGACCGGTTGATCTTCACATAAAAGCACTTGAGGCGTTAGGAGCTGAGATTACCTTAGATGATGGCTATGTTTATGCCAAAACGAAGTCTGGTCGGCTACAAGGTGGCTCCTACTATTTAGAGCCGAGTAGTGTTGGGGCAACGGTTAACTTCTTGCTTGGCGCGGTAAAAGCTGAAGGAAAGAGCACTATTTCGAATGCGGCTATGGAGCCAGATGTGGTTCAGCTTGGGAACTTCTTGAATAAAATGGGCGCAAAAATAACGGGCTTAGGAACACCTAAAATAACCGTTCAAGGTGTTGACAGACTTAAAGGTATTACTTTTAGAAATGACCCAGACCGTATTGAAGCGGGTACCTTTATGATAGCAGCGGCTATGCATCCAGAATCTGATGTGGTTATCAATAACTTAGATGTAGAGCAGCTAGGCACCTTCGCCGATGCGCTTAAAGAAACGGGCGCTTTTGTAGATATAATTGATCAGCAAACAGTACATGTAAAAGGCACTTCTGAGCTAAAGGCTATGTCTATTGTAACGAAGATATATCCTGGTTTCCCAACTGATTTACAAGCACAATGGGCTATTTTAATGACCCAGGCGAAAGGAAACAGTAAAATTACCGATACTATTTATACCGATCGTTTTAGTTACGTGCCTGAGATTAGTCGCTTAGGTGCAAAGGCCAAAGTTGGCACCAATGCGGCCGATATTACTGGGCCTACGCTATTGAGTGGGGCAACGGTAATGAGTACGGATTTACGAGCTAGCGTATCTCTGGTTATGGCTGCAATGATGGCAAAAGGTAAGACAGAGGTTCTTCGTATCTATCACTTAGACAGAGGTTATGAAGATTTAGAAAAGAAGTTGAACCAATTAGGCGCAAAAATTACCCGCCTTAAACAAGATGCATAATTAGACTTCCAAAAGGTTGGTTTTAGTCCTATATTCAAAGATTAAGTTTACTTAATTAAATAATGAATTTAACGCTGCAACCTTCAAATATCTTCCTAGCTAACAACAGGATACACTGGTTAATAAAATCGGTTGTAGCGCTAATTAACTGTGTCTTGAATCAACGTATTATTGGAATGAGCCTAGGTTCTGATAGATCTACTCCATCCAAAATTGAACCGTTGAATACTTTAAGCACTCGGGTTAACAAGACCCAAGACCGCAATAAGATTTTTAATTTGCAGCCTGCATTACATGCGGTAAACACCACATCTTCCCCAATAAGTTACTCTCAATACCTAGTTAATTTTGGTAGTAATTTATTGGTCTATGCAGCTGCTTCAATAGTTTTTACACAAAATGAATCAAATAGTAATAAACACCAGCGGTGGTCAAAACCGCATCGCTATGGTGGAGAACGGCGAATTAGCCCAACTCTTCGTAGAATCTGACCAAAATGTTAGAACTGTAGGCAATATTTATGTTGCACGTGTTCGAAAAGTAATGCCTGGTATTAAAGCAGCGTTCATTGATATGAACATGCCTAAAGATGCCTTTCTTCACTTTTCTGATGCCGGAGATAATCTACAGCATTATATCACTAGACTAAATGGTGATAAATCTATTCCTGATAGAGTTAAACTAAAGCCCGGTCAAGAGCTAAAAGATGCTTACGCTAAGCAAGATTATGTGGGCAAAATTCTGCAAACTGGGCAAAAACTACTCGTTCAAATTGTAAAAGAGCCCATTAGCAATAAAGGGCCCAGAATTTCGACCGACATCACTATTGCAGGCAGATATTTGGTATTAATTCCTTTGGGAAATTACATAGCTGTATCTAAGAAAATAAGTCATTTCAAAGAGCGTAGAAGATTAAAGTCATTGGTAGACAAGGTACTACCAGATGGTTTTGGCGTTATTATTAGAACTGTGGCAAACGGGCATTCTAACGAAGAGATTGAAGCCGATTTACGCGCTGTTCTGGAAAAGTGGGAAGCCATAGCTAACCGTATTGAAAAAGCTGAGCCTCCAACACTGCTCTACCGAGATTTGGATATGACTGAGTCGCTTATTCGTGATTTATTTGCCAAGCGCTATCAAAAAATATTGATCGACAACCCAAAGGTTCACAAACAGATTAAGACCTATGTGAGCAGTTTTGCACCAGAAATGTTGAATAATGTTGAGCTTTATAAGGGAAAAGATCACGTATTTAACCACATGAAAATTGCGGGCGACGTTAACAGCATCTTCAGCAATAGAGTGCGCATGCCGTCTGCGGGTTACCTTATTTTTGAGCAAACCGAAGCCATGTATGTGGTAGATGTAAACTCAGGACCTTATGCTTCCAAAAGTGCACAAGAAGACAATTCCCTGAAAACAAATCTAGAAGCAGCCAAAGAAATTGCCAAACAACTGCGTTTGCGTGATATTGGCGGCATTATTGTAGTTGATTTCATTGATTTACGAGAAGACGGAAATCGCAAAAAAGTTTATGATGAACTAAAAAGAGAGTTCGTTAAAGATCCTGCTAAAACCAATTTATTGCCCATGAGCGACTTTGGTTTAATTCAGATTACTCGTCAAAGAATTAGACCTTCTGTGCTTAATCAACTATCTGTTGATAACCCATTAGCAAGAGGCGCTGGCAAAGTATTATCTACTTCTACGCTTATTTCTAATCTAGAAACGTGGATTTCTACCTTTAAGCAGCGTTCTAGCTATAAAGCCGTTAATATATACTTGAATCCATATCTGAAGGCATACTTAAATCAAGGAATATTCTCTAGACAATTCAAATGGAGTTGGAAATATAAGCTGAACATCAATTTCACTGACGACGAGAAACTATCATTAGATGAGTTCAGAATCACTTTGCACAATTCTGACGTTGATATTACCATTCCCGTCATGGATAATGTAAATATTGATGATTTAATCAAGAAAGCAAATGAAACGGAAGAAGCCGTTGTTATAAATAAAGAAACTGACATAGAAGTTTTCGAAAAACCGAAAAGATCTAACCATCCACAAGATCGAAATGCCAAAGATGGTGGTTATAAGAAAAACTATGATCGTTCAGACAATCAAAACGATTCAAGATCAAACACTAATCAACCTATGTATAACAACAAAGACAGCAATCGTGGCTCTCGAAACGACAATAATACGCAAAGAGATGCCAACAGCCGTTCTAAGTACTACAAAAACGATTAAAGAAATTAGCTAATTATTAAATGAGTCAGAATTACGAAAGACCCCAATTACATGCAACAACGGTAATTGGGTTAATAAAAGACGGTAAAGCTGCGCTCGGTAGCGATGGACAAGCAACCTTAGGCAACACTATTTTCAAGGCTTCGGTTAAAAAAGTACGCGCGTTAAATGGCGGGAAAGTTCTTGCTGGTTTTGCTGGCTCAACTGCTGATGCCTTCACTCTTTTTGAAAAATTTGAAGCAAAATTGTCAGAATACAACGGCAACTTGCAAAGAGCCTCTGTTGAATTGGCAAAAGAGTGGCGCAGCGACCGGATTCTTCGAAAGTTAGAAGCCATGCTAATTGTATTAAATAGTGAAAGCGGTTTATTAATTTCTGGGAATGGTGACGTGATTGAGCCAGATGATGGCATCTTAGCTATCGGTAGCGGCGGAATGTACGCCCTTGCTGCGGCTCGATCGTTAGTGCAACACGCGCCAAATCTTTCTGCTAAAGAAATTGTAGAGCAATCACTTAAAGTGGCAGCAGATATTGATATTTATACCAATCACAACAGAACTATACTAGAAATTTAAGTCATTACTTCACAAAAGAGTTTATTTCATGAGTCAAGATAATCAAGCGCAGCTTACCCCTTTTCAAATAGTTTCAGAGCTAGATAAATACATCATTGGCCAAAAAGACGCCAAAAGATCTGTAGCTATTGCTTTAAGAAATCGTTGGCGCCGAATGAATGCCGATGAAGAACTTAGAAACGAAATCATTCCCAATAATATCATGCTTATTGGACCTACAGGCGTTGGTAAAACCGAAATTGCTAGAAGATTAGCACGCCTATCTAGAGCCCCATTTGTGAAGGTAGAAGCCTCAAAGTTCACCGAGGTTGGCTATGTTGGCAGAGACGTTGAGTCTATGATTCGCGACCTAGTTGAGATTGGCATCAGCATGGTTAAGATTGAAATGCAGGAACGCGTTTCTGAAAAGGCTGCAGAAGCTGTAGAAAAACGTTTACTGGATATTTTAATTCCACCTATTAAAAGCGTTCACGGTGGAACTCCGACTGGTTTTAACAGTTCAGATGATGTTGATTTAAACGAAAAAACCAGAGCAAAATTCCTAGAAAAATTGAAAGCTGGAGATTTGGAAGATCGCAAGGTTGAAATTGAAGTTTCTGATAAAAAGCCCTCAGTTCAAGTCTTAGGTCCACAAGGCATGGAAGATTTTGGCATGAATATTCAAGACATGCTGGGCAATATGGTTCCCAAAAAAACCAAGAAAAGAACCATGAGCATTACAGAAGCGCGCAAGGTACTTTTAGGTGAAGAATCTGAAAGACTTATTGATCATGATTCTGCAATCCAGGAAGCGCTAAGCCGAGTACAGAACAACGGCATCGTATTTATAGATGAAGTAGATAAAATTGCCACCTCTTCTGCCAATGGAAAAGGCGGCCCTGATGTTTCTAGACAGGGCGTTCAGCGTGATCTACTTCCTATTGTAGAAGGCTCAAACGTGAGTACTAAATACGGGATGGTAAAAACAGATCATATTTTATTTATTGCTTCTGGGGCTTTTCATATGGCTAAACCTTCAGATTTAATTCCTGAATTGCAAGGCCGTTTCCCAATTCGTGTGGAAATGCAATCGCTAACGGAAGACGATTTCTACCAAATTTTAAGTAAACCAAAAACAGCTCTTACCAAACAATATCAAGCTTTATTTAAAGCAGATGGCGTAACTATTGATTTTACTGACGAAGCTATTCGTGAAATTGCTCACTTAGCAGCCCAAGTAAATGACGAGGTAGAAAATATTGGTGCCCGTAGATTACATACCATTCTTTCTTCATTGCTTGAAGAGTTGATGTTCTCTATCCCAGACGATATCAAGGAAACAGCTATCACAATTGATAAAAGTTACGTGAACAAACAGCTAGATGGACTCGTAAAGAACCGCGACTTGAGCCACTTTATTTTATAAGTAGACTCTAAATCTGTATTATTTGAAATTGAACCTTTACCCTCTTTCCATTCATTATGACTATTAAACGAGTTTTTATTCCCACTTTCCTAGTTACAACTCTTTTTGCTATACTTGGATTAACTGGTTTAGACCCCATATTCTTGAATAATGAGGATCACAAAATTAATCTGCGTAAATACTATGAAACTCAGTTTAAAATTGTCAATAATTACGTTAATCCCGTAGATATTCAGAAACTCTACAAATCTTCATTAATTGGATTTGTTAAAAGTCTTCAGGATTCTACACTAACGCTGGCAAATAGCCCCATTGATACCGTACTTGCAGAGGGACAGATAACATCAATTCAAGAGGCGTATAGAAGTTTCGAGAACGCTTACTTATATACCCTAGAAACGGCACCTGACGAGAACTTCACAAAGGCTACAGAAAATGCACTGCGAGCAATGTTCTCAAATTTGGACCCGCATTCTGTTTACATAGAGCCTAAAGACAATGAAAAAATTCAGGAAGAGTTTGCGGGAAAATTCCAGGGCATTGGCGTTAGTTTCAACATCCTAGACGATACCATAACAGTAGTAAATGCTATAACCGGTGGCCCTTCTGCGCAATTAGGTATCAGAAGTGGAGATAGAATTGTAACAATAGACGGAGAATCGTCTGTTGGCTTTACCGATAATGAAGATGTAGTTAAACGTTTACGCGGTGATAAAGGAACCGTTGTAAATGTAGACATCGTACGTCCTGGCGAAGATAACAAGCTGAATTTTAGCATTACTCGTGATGATATTCCTATTGTAACCGTTGATACGCACTATATGCTTGATCAAGAAACAGGCTATATCAAAGTAAATCGTTTTGCAGCAACTACTTACCAAGAATTTATGGCTGCGGTTGTAAATCTTCAAAAAGAAGGAATGACTAAACTGGTTTTTGACTTAAGGAATAACCCAGGTGGTTATATGAATCAAGCAATTGGTATGTCAGAAGAGTTTTTTGGTGCGGGAACTAGCATAGTGGCCACTTCTAGCAGACATAAACGCTTTAGTGAAGGCTATAGCTCCAATAGAGATGGCCAGCTAAAAGACTTACCGCTCATAGTATTAATTGATGAAGGCTCTGCATCGGCAAGTGAGATCGTTTCTGGCGCTATTCAAGATCATGATAGAGGCTTAATTGTTGGTAAGCGTTCATTTGGAAAAGGCTTGGTTCAACAGCAATATCCACTGGCTGACAATTCGAATATACGAGTTACCATTTCTAAGTACTTAACACCCTCAGGCCGACTAATTCAAAAACCTTATGAGAATGGCCGAGAAGCTTATGCTTACGAGATCTTTGAGCGCAAGCAAACTGACGCTGAAACTGATGCTACAGAGTTCTTAGATAGTGTACCTGACTCGTTGAAGTACAATACTGATGCTGGTCGTGTTGTTTACGGCGGTGGGGGTATTATACCGGATCATATTATCACAAATGATACCACTCGCAATTTCTCTGTGTTGAATTATGGAACACGTAAGCGTATAGTATTCGACTTTGTTCGTGCTTATTTAGACATTCATGGCGATGAATTTAGAGCCAAATATGAGCAAGATTTTACGCTATTTAATTCAAGTTTTGAATGGCCAGAAGAGGAACTAACCACAATCTATAACAAATACTTAGAAAACGGCCTAGCTGTTAGAGATACGGTTAAAACCCCAACTTTTGAGCGCTTTAACGATTCTACCTTTGTACAAGAAGCAGATACCAGTTTTTGGAAAATGCAGACCTTAGATTCTTTGTATTTACCGACAAACTATTACAAAGAAAATGAGTGGATGATATCAAACTATGCAAAAGCAGAGGTTGCCCGCCAAATTTGGGATTTCAGTTATTACTGGCAGGTGTACAATGCTGTTTTTGATGATGTATTGGTTAAAGCCCAAACTCTATGGCCAGAAGTCCAAGAGCTAAAAGAGTATGCTACAAAAATGGGTAAGACTACCACAAAAGAGAAGAAAGATTCTGGTAAGTAGTTGGTAACAGGTATACTTAGAAATTAAATTTTATTAAGAAGTGGATTGCATTTTAGTTTATCCACTTCTTATCCACAAGTTTTAGTTGTGTAATTTTGCAGTCAAAATTCCGATACCAAGAATAGCGGCGGTTTCTGCTCGAAGACGTTTACTCCCCAAACTTACTGTACTACAACCACTTAACAACATAGCTGATACTTCTTTGTTGTTGAACCCACCCTCAGCACCAATAAATAAGTGAACTTCTTTTTGCTTTTGTGGGAAGTTGTCCACCAATTCAATCAAATTTTTACGCTTTCGATTTTCGAAATCAACCTCATGAGCGACAAGACCTAAAACATGGTCTGATAACGAAATATTTTTTAAAGCTGCATCAATATTTTCATAAAAATTTAGGTCTGGCCTAAATACCCCATGGCTTTGTTTAAGAGCCCCAACTACTTTCTGATCTAATCTGTTTTTTTTGATTATACCAGAAGGCTGACTATGCATGGTCTTAACTAAATTAATTGAACTTACACCAAGTTCAGTAACTTTTTCTAGGGCAAATTCAAGTCGATCTGCGGTATGCATCATTCCAAACCACAAATGAATCTTTGGCTCTGGCTTCACAAGTTGTTGTGCATCAACAAGTTTCAAAGATACGGAAACTTTTGTAGAGACTATGATTACTCCTCTAACCAATAGGCCTTTGCCATTGGTTAGGTGAAGTTCATCACCAATAGATTTTCTTAGAACACGATTAATATGTTTAGCTTCAGCATCAACTATCTCAAGAAAACTATCCGAAGCCTCTAGCTGATCGTCATAAAATAACTCCATCTAGAATCAATGAGCGCTGCTGCGCTCTTCAATTTCTTTAAAAGCTGTTTTGCCTGTTTTAAGCATTCGGTGAATGTAAGGAACACACATTTTGCAGTTATTTGCGCATATTTGATCATCAGCTAGCTGATGAACGTTAACGTAGCCTTGATTTGCGCATATTTTTTTTATTTCTGCAAAGGTGATATCGTTACAAATACACCTGGTAACCATATAATCGTCACACATGATAGTAAGAGTAAGTTTTTATTGTCAAAGGATAAAGAAACTACGGTCTTGCCTCGAAAAGCTGAATAGGATATTTTAGCTTACTTAAAGTGCTTACCCAATTTTAGTAATTGGTTTTGGTAATTACTTTTTAGGGAACTACCATAAGTAATGAACGGAATTTCTAGGTTAGATTCAAAGGTCATTGAACAAATTGTTTGTCCGTCTTCAATTAAAAAAGGAACATCGTGTACTCTGACCTCCAAAACGGCTTTTGCACCCTTAGTCTTGCCCCCATAACCAAATCCCGAATCAAAGAAACCGGCGTAATGCGAGCGGATTTCTCCAGTTCCCGTATCATAAGCAACCATTTCTGCGGCTAAATTTGGTGGAATAGCGCAGTGTTCTTTAGAAGCAAAGATATAAAATGCTTCTGGTTCTAGTATGATATAATCTTTGGTTGGGGCAAAAATCGGTTCCCAATAATCACTAATTTCGTAGGCACCCACCTTTTCTAAATCAATAGTTGCAGCGTGATTTTTGGCTTTATATCCCACAACCGTGTCTTTGTCACCAGAGAGGTCTACGCGTAGAAAAAGGCCTTTTTTCACATTGATCTCGTCCATACTCAGTGCTTCACCAGATTTATGGTACAAGATGGGGTCATTCATGTGTAGCCTTAATAGCTCCTGATCTTCAACAGGGGCATTACCATGAATAATACGCAACTGATTCAGGCGCTGACCGGTTTTTACCTTTATGGGAAAAGATTTTGGCACGACCTCTAAATACAGCGGTCCATCGTAGCCTTCATCAATTTCCTCGAAACGATGCGAATAATCGGTTATAACACGCGTAAAGACATCTAGCCTACCCGTACTACTTTTCGGATTTGCTTTAGCTCTAAGTGCATGAGATGTTTTGATCTGTACGCTTTGTCTACTCACATCATCCTCACTAAATAGTTCTGGCTGAACGGCTTGATGATTGATTTTAGAGAGGTTCAAAGACTCTAATAAAGGAATGATATAAACACAATTCGGTTCAAGAACAGCGCCATCTAAAATTGAAACTTCGTACTGACACAGTTTATCAATTTTGGCTTTAACGGTCTCGTTTTCAGGCAGAAAGCTCGACCGAACCCTGTAAGCCTTAGTTCCCAACCTTAAATCAAGTGAGTTTGGTTGATACTGATTTTCCAATATTCCATAACCTGATTCATGGTTGATAATTCCAGCTTTAACAAGTTGTTTTACGCGTTGTATGGGAACAACGCCTTGGGTCCGAATCGATTCTACTTTCACGCTTTTTATTTAGTTTTAAAATACCAAGATTATTATTGGTCACTTAGGGCTTCAACACCTGGTAAGCCTTTGCCTTCCAAGAACTCAAGAGAAGCACCACCACCTGTAGAAACGTGGCTCACCTGATCTTTGTAGCCCGCTTTTTGAATAGCAGAAGCAGAGTCTCCCCCACCAATAATGGTAATGGCGCCTTTTTCGGTAGCGTTAACTAAGGCTTTGGCTACAGCGTTTGTACCTTTTGCAAAGGCTTCAAATTCAAAAACACCCATCGGACCATTCCATAAAACGGTTTTAGCTTCTTCAATGACTTTACTGAATTGTGCTGCCGATTTTGGACCAATATCTAAGGCTTCCCATCCAGGAAGAATTCCCTCTAAATCTACTTCTTTGGTATTTGCGTCTGCAGAAAAATCATCAGCAATAATGAAGTCTTTTGGTAACATAAGGTTTACCCCTTTGGCTTTGGCTTTTTCGATCAAAGTGGCAGCTAAATCCATTTTGTCAGCCTCAAGTAGTGATTTACCTATTTCTATGCCTTGTGATTTCAAGAAGGTGTAGGCCATTCCGCCACCGATAATAATGGTATCTACTTTATTAAGAAGGTTTTCAATGACCCCAATTTTATCAGAGACTTTCGCTCCACCAAGAATAGCCACGAATGGGCGTTTTGGTGTATCTACAGCTTCCTGTAAAAACTTGATTTCTTTCTGCAGTAAATAGCCACTAGCCGATTGATCAACAAAAGCTGTTACACCGGCTACTGATGCGTGTGCCCTGTGGCTACTTCCAAAAGCATCGTTAACAAATACGTCGGCGTTCTTAGCTAAAGCCTTTGCAAAAGCCTCGTCATTTTTCGTTTCTTCAGGGTAAAAACGCACATTCTCTAGAAGAATAATGTCCCCTTCTTTGGCCGCTGAAACGGCATCATCTACCTTTTTGCCAATACAATCATCAACAAAAGTTACGTTCTTTGAAGGAAGTAAGGTCTTAAGATGATCAGCCACAATTTTCAATGAAAACTGGGTATCATTTTTTGATTTAGGTCTACCTAAGTGACTTGTTAGCATTACTATAGCCTTATCATTCACTAATTTTTCTATAGTAGGTAATGCTGCGGTAATTCTGCTATCATCTGAAATAACGCCATCGTTTATAGGTACATTAAAGTCTACACGAACAAGCACTTTTTTGCCCGAAACGCTCAAATTATCTAGGATTAACTTAGCCATGCTGTCTATATTTAAGAGGTTGATGAAAATTGTATATTACGCCGTGCAAAGTTAATGAATTGGGCGGCAAAATGTCCCTTAGCTTTTACTCCTTTTAATCTGAATTTTATTTAATGATGAACGTCTATCTAGACCACGCTGCAACTACCCCTTTGAATCCTGAAGTTCTGGAAACCATGCTTCCATGGATGGGGAATATCGCATACAACGCTAATGCAACCCATCAATTTGGCCGACAAGCAAATGTTGTAATAGAGCAAGCCCGAGAATATATTGCTAGTGTTTTACATGTAGAACCGGCAGAAATCATTTTTAATAGTGGCGGAACAGAAGGAAATAATGCCATTATTCACGGTGCAGCTGCAGCAACAGGTAAAAAGCACTTTATTACCTCTAAAATTGAACATCATGCGGTGCTTCAGCCCATTGAAAGTGGATCTCATAGCTGTGCTTATACACACACTTTTTTGACACCCAATAAGTTAGGCATAGTTTCAGTAGAGCAAGTAGTTGATGCTATTATAAAGGACGAAACAGCTCTAGTGAGTTTAATGCACGTAAATAATGAACTTGGTTCAATAAATCCGCTGAAAGAATTGACTGCTGCTTGTCGTGAGCATGGTGTTCAGTTTCATTCAGATTGTGTGCAGAGCATTGGTAAAATGCCGATGAACTTAAAAGAACTTGGGCTCGATTTTGCGACCATTAGCGCGCACAAATTTTATGGCCCCAAAGGAGTTGGCTTAATGTACGTGAGCCGCAATTCTGATTGGAAAGCTTGGCAACTGGGTGGCTCTCAAGAACGTAACCGTAGAGGCGGAACCCTGAATATTGCATGTATTATTGGCATGGCTAAGGCTTTACAAATTGCTACGCTACAGATGGACACTGATCAGAGCCACTATAAAAGCCTGCGCAACAGTTTATTAACGAAATTGAAACCTATTTTTGGGAATAAAATGCTTGTTAATGGTGGGGAAAATGATGGAATGCCTCATATTTTGAACCTCAGTTTTGTAAACGAAGATGGCGCAGCGCTAGATGGCGAAATGATGCTATTTAACTTAGATATTGAGGGAATAGCGGTCAGTAACGGCTCTGCATGTACTTCTGGCGCTGTTCTGGGCTCTCACGTTTTGGTGGGAATTGGTCACTCAAACGAAGTAGCTAAATCTAGTATTCGGGTGAGTTTTGGTCGCTCTAACACAGCAGAAGAAATCAATTATGTTGGCGACAAGATTATTGAGTGCATCGGAAGAATGATATCTCAACCTACGCCTTAAAAACGTTGCAACTTTCATTATGGATATAAGAACCCGACTTGCTCAAGCCATGCATCATATTATGTCGGCTAAAGCAACGGGTTCAGCTTTCCCAGAAGCGCAGCAATTAAGCGAGGCGCAGTTAGCTAAGAGCACGCAATTAGCCCTAGATCAGTTCGCAAAAACTAGAACCGACTTTGTGAAACAGATGGGCGTTTATACGCAGCAAAGTGAAAATTTGAAGTCTTTGGCTCTACTATTGCAAAGTGGGGGAAATTCAGCCAAAGACATGATGCGCGATTTAAGCAGATTAATAAGTGAGGGAATTGGTCGGAATTTTGCGGCTTTATTCAGTCAACAGCAATCTGAGGCCTATATTTCTGCTTTATTAATACAGTCTTTTGGGATGTTAGATAAGAAGCTAAAAGTATTGCGCAGAAAAAAGCGGGATAAAGAAGAAAATGACAAGGGTGAAAAAAGTAAGCGTCAGAGCGAGAAAGAAAACTCTCCATCGGAGGGTCAAATACAAGTAGAATTAGTAAATGCTGAGCAAGCCTGTTTAAATGTACTTGAGGGCTTATTGACGCATGCAGAGAATCATTTAGACGACGAGGCTTTTATTGGTTGGGCCAAAAAATCGGTTGAACTAACTAGGCAGCAATTAGCTGCACAGAATATTCCGATAAGTGAGAGTTTGAGTCAGCAATTTTCTGTGCTGAATGACGTTATAATTGCTTTGGAAAATGGTATGAGTGTTGGGGAAGTTAGGCGGATTATACGATTGGGGGAATTCTAGCTAGAACGTCTTCCTGAACAATGAGTGCAGCGATACGCCGCGGCGAACAGGATCTCGTGGTGCCGCTTCGCTTAGGTGTGAGGTGTGAGGTTGGGATAAATTCAATATTCAAATAAATAAGACGTCTAGGAATACCGTTTTATTTATGACAAATATTGGCACAAGCCGAGGTAGTATAACCTATTTGATAAATGCCTTGCTAAAAATTTCAGAGATGCTTGATACCAGCTACAATGCACTTGATGATCGTGAAAGAGAAATTCATGCACAAAATGCATATTCTCTAACCAATGAAGTGCCTCCACTTCCTGATTTCAGTCATTTCCATTCATCATTTCATGCGGTACCTGGCATTCCTGGTGGGAACCTTAGAGATGCCTATTTCCTGACTTAAGACGAGGATAACTACACCTATATTCCGCTTAGAGAATGCCTTGCTGAAATAAACAAAGGCAACGAATTGGTAGCCTCTTCCTTTGTCATTCCTTACCCACCAGGCTTTCCAGTTCTGGTACCCGGGCAAGTAGCCACAGCGGGAATTATTGAGTTTATGCTAGCCTTAGATGTCAGCGAAATTCATGGATACAGAGCTGACTTAGGGCTAAGAGTTTTTAAACAAAAGATACTAGACAGGCAGAAAACCATGACTTCTATCGGGGCAATAGGCCGGCCAGGGATAGCTAACAAGAAAGATAAAACCAGTAAAAATAAATATGGATAATAAAATGAAAAACACCTCAAAAAATAGTACCAGTAATCCTGCTAAGACTGAGCTATCACCAAAAATTAGTACTAAAGTTAAAAAGAGCCAAAATAATAAATTAAATGGTATAGCAGACATACCTAGATATTTCTATAAAAATGAGATTCCTATATACTTTATCAGTGCCACAAACTTCAATTTACTTGGGACCGATGAGTGGATTAAACGATTCAAATTCATTAGTTATATAGAATGTTTTAACGGCTTGCATCCGAACGTCTTTTCCCCAAAAGAAGAAGTTCCACAAGACGACTTTACCAGTATAGAAGACATTAACAACTACTTGTTGATGCACCCTGAAGTTCAAGACTGTATTAAAACCAGAGCCAACGGTAAAAAGGCTAAGAAAGCTATGTTTTTGATGTTCGACGAAAAAACAGAGAAACTGGCGAAAAACAAGGGCTAGAAATTATGTTTCCGCCTGCAAAGATGCGAACCTTTCTAGATAATAAGGTGAACACCAACAGAATTGCTGAAAAAGCCAACGTTCCGTGTGTTCCCTATGTCTTATCTGTGGTAAAAAACTATGAGCACCTCTGTAAAATTTTGGCCAAACTGGGCACAGACTTAGTGATTCAAACGCCATTTGGAGATTCAGTACATACCACTTTTTTCATTACTAATGAAGCAGAATACAATAAATATGCTGCTGAAATTGAGAAGGAAAAAGAAGTAAAGATCATGAAGCGCATTAACTGTAAAGGCTCTGCAATTGAGGCTTGCGAAACTAAACATGGAACTATTGTTGCACCGTTAATGACAGAGTTGGTGGGTTTCAAAGAGCTTATGCCCTACAAAAGTGGCTGGTGTGTTAACGAAATTTATCCAGATGCATTCACACCTGAACTAAGAGATAAAGCGCGTAAATACACCCGTTTGTTTGGAGATCAACTGCTCAAAGAAGGTTATAAAGGCTACTTTGAGCTAGATAATCTAATAGATCAAGATAATGGGGAAATTTATCTCGGAGAGTTAAATCCGCGTGTCACTGGCGCCAGTTCTATTACGAACCATGCCGTTTTTGCGTTGGCAGATGCCCCACTTTTTATCTTCCATATCTTAGAATGGTTGAATGTTGAATACGAGTTGGACTTGAAAGAGCTAAACGACCGTTGGACGAACCAGCAAAACGTAGACAGTTGGAGCCAAATTATTGTTAAGCATACAGCAGACACTATTGAGTATGTAGACCAAGCACCAAAATCGGGAATATGGACTATGCTCGACAATGGCCACATAAAATTTGACCGTATGGATACGCATAGAAGAGCCGTTGAAAGTGAAAGTGAGGCTTTTTTCCTACGCATATCCAAAGAAGGCGATTATCTGTACGAAGGTGCTGACATGGGAATATTGGTTTCCAGAGGCCGATTTATGACCGATAAGTTCCAGCTAAATAGTAGAGCTAAGAAATAGATTAAAGCCATTCAAGGCAAATATTCGGCTACTATGGTAGAAGACAAACGAGTGGTAGTACATGATTTTGGGACTAATTTGATGAAATAACTCATCTATTTCTATTTCATAAACCAAGCTCTTTGGCTTATACTACTAATGGAACTGTTCCTATTTTCTCTTCACACAAAACGTTTTAATTTCTACATAAATGACTATTAAGAGTATCAACCCGTTTAATGGGCAAGTGGTTGGAGAATATGCGGTGCTCACAGCAGAAGGCCTTGATAAAAAATTAAGCCTTGCAACTGAAGTCTTTAGCAATTGGAAAAACCTAGCTCTTGAATACCGATGTGAGATGTTATTTAGTGCTGCAGAAGTGCTGCGCAATGGCGTTGAAGAGTACGCGCAAATGATAAGCCTAGAAATGGGCAAGCCCATAAAAGAGGCCCGAACAGAAGTAGTAAAATGTGCTTGGGTTTGTACCTATTATGCGGAGAATGCCACCGCTTTTTTAGCATCAGAGGAAATAAAAACGGACGCAACTAAAAGCTATCTCAGGCATGATCCTATAGGTGCTGTTCTAGCTATTATGCCTTGGAATTTTCCTTTTTGGCAGGTCTTTAGATTTGCAGCGCCAACCCTAGTTGCTGGCAATGTTGGCCTACTTAAGCATGCATCTAATGTTTTTGGTTGCGCTAATATGATTGAAGAGGTTTTTCTGAAAGCGGGTTTCCCAGTAGGCGTATTTCAAAGTCTACCTATTGGTCATGATGCTATTGAGCATATTATTAGCCAAGATATTGTGCAAGCAGTAACACTAACTGGCAGTGAAAAAGCTGGGTCTGCCGTTGCAAGCCAAGCTGGTAAATACTTGAAGAAATCGCTGCTTGAATTAGGCGGGAATAATGCCTTCATTGTGTGTGAAGATGCCAATTTAGAAGAGGCGGTTAACACAGCGGTAACGGCAAGAATGATGAACAGCGGCCAAAGTTGTATTGCAGCTAAGCGCTTTATTCTTCTTGACGAAATTTATGATGAATTTGTTGAGAAATTTGTTAATAAAGCTAAGAAACTCCAAAGTGGCGATCCACAAGACGAGGCTACTCAAATTGGACCGTTAGCTCGTAAAGATCTAGCCGACCAGCTACACAGCCAAGTTCAAGAGTCTATAGATAAAGGCGCAAAACTTCTACTTGGCGGTCAACAAAACGACTGTTTTTATAGCCCAACAGTTTTAGGGGAAGTAACAGCAGATATGCCTGCCTTCCAGCAAGAAACCTTTGGTCCTTTAGCCGCTATGATTAGAGCTAAAGATATTGATGAAGCTTTTGCCTTATCAGAGCAATCAAAATACGGCCTAGGTGTTAGTATTTTCACCAAAGACCTTGAAAAAGCTCAGTCTATGGCGCACTTAGTTAGCGATGGGGCCTTTTTTATAAATGAACTGGTTAAAAGCGATCCTCGACTGCCCTTTGGTGGCACAAAACTATCTGGATACGGCAGAGAACTTTCCAAAGATGGAATATTAGAGTTTGTAAACCGCAAAACGGTTTACGTGAAATAAAGCTGATGTATTCCTCGTTAAAATTCCTATTACAGCTTTGAAGCTAGATTTTCACTCAATATCTGAGTCTAAACCCGGTAAGAAATGGCTCAATCTGTTTCAAAAGCACTGGCCTAGTTATAAAGAATGGATTCTGTCTGGCGAGAGTGAAGACAGTCCTGACTTAAAAACTTGCCAGGAAATGTTGAGAACTCACAGGCCCGAGTTTTATCCAACCTACCTTGAGTTCTGTGCATTGGTGGGTTCAGATGCGCTAGCACATCGTTTTTAACGGGCTACCGTCCGCCTGCATACATCAGTGGATGCGCACAAATTGTGCATGAAAAGAAGCACATCTTATTCGAAATTACGATTTTGACCCCAATTTAAGTGAAGGCACACTGCTTCACTCTTCTTGGAATGGCCAAGATGTGATAGCTATGGGCGATTGCCGTATTGGGGTAATTGACGGCATGATTAGCCATGGCTTGGTCACACTTCCTTAACCTTTGGTGGACGAAAAATCGTAGGCAACGGCTTTGGTATTCCTTTTCTTTTATCTGAGATAAGTTCTTAGGTATTGTAGCACACTTAGTGAAGCTGTAGATGCCCTAAAGCGGGTTCCCTCACACATGAGCTACAATATTATGCTTATGAACCAAGATGGAGAGCATCGGTTGGTTCAAATTGCGCCAGATAGAGCAACAACCGTCACAAATCTTAGTGCATCGGTTAATCATCAGACTGTGGCAGATTGGCCTGAACATGCCGCATTTACAAAAACGATTGAGCGAAAAATATACCTAGATAATCTTTTAGAAAATCAGGATAATACGAGCGAACAACTGATTAAGAGCTTTCTAAAAGCACCTTTGTTCAATCGTAAATACAAAAAGGCTTTTGGCACTATTTACACAGCAATGTATCAACCGAAATATCATGCCATTGAGCTAATTTGGCATGGCATTAAATTGTGACAGTCTTTTAGCGCGTTCAAAGAAGGGGTTACTACTATCGGTTACAGAGATAGTAGTAACCGTAGATCTACTTATAAATAAAATACTTCTCTGCTTTTGGCATAAAAGTAGCCATATCTTCGTTTAGAATCGGTAAAATATCTTCGACCATAAATCGCTTTTCAAAGGCTTTTCTGATTCGGTCAGTTCCACTTACTTTGTCGAACATGTTAATACGTTTTTTTGCTTTTCCCATTTCAAAAACGTTCTTATCTGGGTAAAGCTTATACAATTCCTGAATGGCATAAAACTGTACCAACATTAGCGGCGCTTTACGGAAATCTGTGATGTGAACCTGAACGCCATGCATCATTTCCCCTTTATCTCTGCCGTAATACGATTTGAAATGAATTGGGCGGAACATAATTGACTCCATACCAATGGCATTCATTGCGTTCGCAAATTTCTTAGCATCTACCCAAGGTGCGCCAATAACTTTAAAAGGCAGCGGATAGCCCAC
>Ga0306871_1000011_pt1 | contig 75052 bp, 70 predicted proteins | sample AntRauMeHopE1497_FD_190447 | JGI IMG/M metagenome (GOLD analysis project Ga0306871, IMG submission 190447) | Saline lake microbial communities from Rauer Islands, Antarctica - Metagenome Hop E1 #497 (v2) (version 2) | ecosystem: Environmental > Aquatic > Non-marine Saline and Alkaline > Saline ... | reverse complement strand
ACCCAAGAAACCATGTCTGTTACACGAGCCGCCTATGAGTCTTATCAGAGGATGCTGGTGGCCGGGGTTGCCCGTGAGGTAGCAAGAATCGTGCTGCCAGTGAATATCTATTCGAGCATGTATGTAACGATGAATGCGCGTTCGCTGATGAACTTTTTATCCCTGCGCACCAAGCGCGAAGGAACTCATTTTCCTTCTTACCCTCAGCGGGAGATTGAAATGTGTGCGGAGAAGATGGAAGACGCTTGGGCGGAGCTCATGCCGCTTAGCTACGAGTCGTTTAACGAGAATGGCCGGGTAGCTCCTTAGGCTAATTAGTCGCCAAGGGAATTTGCGCAATCCAGCCGGAGACTAGAGGTGCAAGCAGAAATAGGAATATTCCTTGACTAGTCGCCGAGATTCTAGAGGCTACTCCGGCCCGCACGTTAAAAGCAGTTCTGGCAAGTGCGGCGGTGGCCGGTACTCCGCCAAAAAATTACACAACCGGGTTTGTCACCCCTTGACCGAATGGCTCACGGTTCGGGTTGTGTTCCCCAGACTTTGCAATTCGGTCTGATTTTTTTCGCTCAAAAGGCTCTCAAGACCCGCGAGAAACCCGGCCGCCAAGTCCAGACCCAATGCCAATAGCTAGAGCGAGGGGAAGTGCCACAACAGCCACCGTAAACCCGGCGACCAAGTTTCTAATAATTACAGCGGGTGCCCAAGGATTTGATTTTTGCTTCAGTAACCGCATCAATTACGACCCCACTCCTAAGTTCAAATCAACCAGGAGTTGAGTAGGCTAATCGGATGACACAGCTTCAAAAAGACATATTTGGCCAGGTGCTGGTGGCGCTTGTAACACCCATGACCCCCGAGGGGGAGGTGGACTGGGATGCCACTGAGCGTCACATGGACTATGTAATATCCAATGGCGCGGATGGCATCGTGGTTACGGGTACCACGGGTGAAACATCAACCTTGACCGACCCGGAGAAAATCAAATTGGTAGAGGTGGGGAGGGCTGTTTCAGCTGGCCGAGCAAAAATTATCACCGGTGGCGGTTCGAACGAAACTGCCCATGCAATTCAGCTTTACCGTGAGAGCGAAAAGGCTGGGGCCGATGGAGTGATGATTGTCACCCCTTATTACAATAAGCCGACCCAGGCAGGCATCTTGACTCACTTCAGGTTGATTGCCGATGCAACCGATTTGCCAGTGCTTTTATATGACATCCCAGGGCGCACCGGTGTAGCGATTGCTTCGGATACTTTTCACAGAGCTGCCAAGCATCCAAATATTGTCGCTGTCAAAGACGCCAAGGGCGACTTAGCTCAGGCCTCTAGGTTGATGCTAGAAACCGGGCTGATGTACTTTTCGGGAGACGATTCCTACGCATTGCCTCACCTGGCAATCGGCGCTACCGGGCTAATCGGCGTGACCGCCAACATAGCGCCTCACGCCTATCGGGCCATGATTGACGCCACAAATGCAAACGATTTTCACGCTGCCATGATGGTTCACAACTCACTCGAGCCTTTGCAACGCGCAATCATGAATCATGTTCCTGGAACGGTTGCGGCTAAGTATGTTTTGCATGGCCTTGGCCAAATCAATTCCCCCCGGGTTCGTTTGCCGCTGGTCGGTCCGGAGGACTCTGAGGCAGCAGCAATCGAAGCCGGCATAGACCAAGTTATTTCGGTTCCGGGATTGAGCTTTGATAACTTCCGCCCAAACCGCAACGCCGCAGCCGGCGGAGCGCTACCAAAGATTGCAGGGACCACTCGCTAATGGAAATCAAAGCACCAGAAAAACTCAATAAGGGCACGCTCAGAATCGTGCCACTGGGGGGTTTGGGCGAAATCGGAAGAAACATGACCGTCTTCGAGATCAATGATCAAATTCTGATTGTGGATTGCGGAGTGCTTTTCCCAGAAGAGACCCAGCCAGGTGTCGATCTAATACTTCCCGACTTTAGTTATTTAGAAGACAAGCTCGACCGAATAGTCGGCATCGTTTTGACCCACGGTCATGAAGACCACATTGGAGGTGTTCCATACCTTCTGAGGCTGCGCCAAGACATTCCGATTCTAGGTTCGCGCCTAACCCTCGCTTTGGTTGAGGCCAAGCTCAAAGAGCACCGCATTAACCCCTTTACTCACACTGTGAAGGAGGGCGAGACCGAGCAGGTGGGGCCTTATTCCCTAGAGTTCATAGCCGTTAATCACTCGATTCCAGACTCGCTGGCGGTTTTGATTCGCACCGAAGCGGGATCCGTTTTGGGCACCGGCGACTTCAAGATGGACCAGCTACCACTTGACGGAAGACTCACGGATCTAAGAGCCTTTGCTCGCATCGGTGAAGCTGGCTTGGATTTGTTTATGGTTGACAGCACCAATGCTGATGTTCCTGGGTTTACCCCGCTTGAAAGTGACATTGGCCCGGTTATCGAGTCTGTGATTGCTAAAACTCCTGGCAAGGTCGTGGTGGCATCTTTTTCTTCGCACGTTCACCGAGTGCAGCAGGTAATTGATGCTGCGGTCGCGAATAACCGCAAGGTCGCTTTTGTGGGCCGTTCCATGGTTCGAAATATGGGCATCGCCCAAGAGCTGGGCTTTCTTAAGGTTCCAGATAAATCAATCATTGAAATGCGGCAAATTCCGGACTACCCCGATAACAAGGTCGTATTAATGTCCACCGGGAGCCAAGGCGAGCCGATGGCCGTTCTGTCTCGGTTGGCGAATCGGGAGCACCAAATCTCTATTGGCGAAGGGGACACCGTCTTGATGGCCTCCTCCTTGATCCCCGGTAACGAAAACGCGGTTTATAAGGTCATCGATGGCCTAACTCGAATAGGTGCCAACGTTGTTCATAAGGGCAATGCCAAGGTGCACGTGTCTGGTCACGCCGCCGCCGGAGAGCTGCTCTACTGCTACAACATTCTCAAGCCCAAAAACGTAATTCCGATCCACGGAGAGTTCCGCCACCTTGATGCGAACGCGGCTCTAGCCATAAGAACCGGGGTTCCTAAAGAGCGAGTTTTGGTGGTCGAAGATGGCGTGGTTATCGATCTAAAAGACGGCATCGCAGAGGTGGTAGGAAGAGTTCCCTGCGGCATGCTCTATGTCGACGGGAAGACCGTTGGCAAGATCACAGAGGAAGATCTCAAGGATCGCATGATTCTTGCCGCAGAAGGCTTTATCTCTATTTTCGCGGTGGTGGATCAAAATGGCAGGGTAGTGGAAGGTCCTGAAATCAGGGCCCGAGCTTACGCCGAGGATGATCACGTGTTTGACGATATCTTGCCGGCCATCTCAAACGCCCTAGCTGAGGCTCAGGCAGGCGGCATGCGCGACACCTACGGCTTTCAGCAAGTTATTCGCAGAACCGTAGGCAATTGGGTCGCAAAGGCACACCGCAGAAAGCCGATGATCATTCCAATTGTGGTTTCTTCGAAGCGCGGCGCCTAAAGCCAAAATGCCCCCAAGCGTTGATACCTTTATCTAATGGCTTCAAAGACTCCTCCACCTCGGCGCCCAGGCGCCAAGCCTCCTGCGCGCCGAGCCCCACGCTCGAGTGCAACCCCTAAGTCCAAAAGAGCTAACTTTGGCGCGATTTTCACCGGGGGATACATGGCCTTGGCCCATGGATTAGGCGGGTTAATCAGGGCTTTTAGTACTGAGAAATTGGCCAAGGAAGACAGGCGCGACGGTGCGCCTTTCTTCGTGTTTATGCTTTCGGTCTTAGGCGCTTCAGTCGCTTGGTTTTTCATCAATGAGACCTGGGCTAGTTTTTTGCATTCTTACAGCTTTGGAATGCTTTTTGGCCTGGTGGCATTCGCGCTGCCGGCCGTGTTTTTTGTTTATTCTTTCTATTTATTCAGGCACCCAGCTTCTGTAAAGGACAGCTCACGGTTTGCAATCGGTTTTTGGCTGTTTCTTTCTGTAATCTCTGCATTTTTTCACATCTTTGGAGGCACCCCGAGCCCCAACGCTGATGGTGCCGAGGGTCTAGCTAAAGCTGGAGGATTATTCGGCTGGCTAATTGGCGGGCCATTGAACTCGCTACTGACCGTGTTCGGAGCAACACCGGTTCTGTTGCTCTTGGCGGTTGTCTCAATCCTTATCATGACCGGAACTGCTCCCTCGCAAATCAAGCCCAGGTTCATTAGTTTCAAGCAGTTCCTATTGGGAGTCTCGAGCGAGCCTGATATTTCTGACGCGTTTGATGGCAAGACATCGAAGTGGTTCAAGCGAAGCGAAAATAATCCCAACGCTTTTGATACAGCGCTGGTTCAAGATATCGATGAGTTTATTGTAGAAGAATTAGCTCAGCCATACCCAGTGGTCACTCTGGAGAATGAAGCCTCGAATCTCGAGTTTTTGACTCAAGAGGAAAACCTGACTGAGCCGATTGCGGTAATTGACGGCACGACCCCAACCAAGCAAAAGCGAACTTACACTTTGCCAGGTTTGGGCATTTTGGCTGCCGGCACCCCTCCTAAATCAAGGAGTGCCGTTAACGACCAGGTGGTCATAGCAATCAATGCCGTTTTTCAGGAGTTTGAAATTGGAGCCAAGGTCTCCGGTTTCTTGCGCGGCCCAACCGTTTCTAGATACGAGGTTGAATTGCAGCCGGGTGTGAAGGTGGAGGCCGTCACCAGGTTGAGCAACAATATCTCTTACGCTGTTGCCTCGAACGAAGTCAGAATCTTGGCGCCGATCCCGGGTAAGAGCGCCATTGGTATTGAGATTCCTAACACCGATCGAGAAACTGTTTCGCTGGGAGACGTGCTGAGGTCGAAGAATGCGGCGAATTCCACTCATCCTTTGACAATTGGTGTTGGTAAAGATGTCGAGGGCGGCTACCTAATTGCCAATCTGGCAAAGATGCCACACCTTTTGGTTGCCGGAGCTACAGGTGCCGGCAAATCTTCCTTTGTTAATTCGATGATTGCTTCTGTTTTGATGAGGGCAAAGCCATCGGAAGTGCGGATGGTTTTGGTGGATCCAAAGCGGGTGGAGCTGTCGGTCTACCAAGGTGTCCCACACTTGGTTACCCCGATCATCACTAGCCCGAAAAAGGCAGCCGAGGCTTTGCAGTGGGTCGTAAAAGAGATGGACTCGCGCTATGACGATCTAGCGAGTTTTGGCTTTAAGCACATTGATGACTTCAATAAAGCCGTTGTCGCCGGAGATATAAAGGTCCCAGAGGGCTCTAAGCGGGACCTACAGCCTTACCCTTATTTGCTGGTCGTGGTTGACGAGCTGGCTGATCTAATGATTGTGGCTCCAAGAGATGTGGAAGATTCGATTGTGCGAATCACCCAGTTGGCCAGGGCGTCAGGTATCCACTTAGTGCTAGCCACTCAGCGCCCTTCGGTGGATGTGGTGACTGGCCTAATCAAGGCGAACGTTCCTTCCAGACTCGCATTCTCTGTTTCCTCGCTTACCGACTCGAGAGTTATCTTGGATCAACCCGGTGCCGAGAAGTTGGTTGGCCAAGGAGATGCATTGTTTTCTCCCATGGGGTCCAATAAGGCGCTTCGAGTCCAAGGGGCCTGGGTCTCCGAAGAGGAGCTCCACAAGATTGTGAATCACGTGAAGGCTCAAATGGAGCCCGAGTATCGCAGCGACGTAACGGCTAGTGCCCCAACTAAAACAGTGGATAGCGATATCGGTGATGATCTTGATATTTTCTTGCAGGCGGCGGATTTGGTGGTTAACTCGCAATTCGGATCCACCTCAATGCTCCAGCGCAAGCTCAGAATTGGCTTCGCCAAGGCTGGAAGGCTCATGGACCTGATGGAATCCAGGGGAGTGGTTGGACCCTCAGAGGGCTCCAAGGCTCGAGACGTTTTGATAAAGCCCGAAGAGCTACCGGCGCTTTTTGCCAAGGTTTCGGGTCAGACCACTGCGGTATTCGAGGGCGATCTTGGTCACCAGGATGAGGATCCGGATGAAGACGCTTGGCAACTGACCGGTCGAGGCGATGGAAACTAGAGGCTTTTTTTATCGGCAGACGCCGAATCTAATTACTAGTTCAAGAATTCTGGTGGTTCCTTTTGTGCTGTGGTTAATTTTGACCCAGTGGGATTCGATGTGGATGCGGCTTATCGCGCTGGCACTGTTGATTCTGGCCGCTTCGACTGATGGCATTGATGGCGCGATTGCGCGCAAGAGAAACTTGGTCACCAATCTCGGGAAGATCCTTGACCCTATTGCAGACAAAGCACTTCTCTCAGGATCACTGGTGGCGCTGTCAATTCAGGACGCGGTGCCATGGTGGGCGACAATTTTGATTCTGGTTCGGGAGTTTGGAGTTACCGTGTATCGATTAGCGGTCTACAGAAAGCGTGTAATTTCGGCCTCTGGCGGTGGCAAGCTCAAGACCGTCATTCAGATAATCGCGGTTTCCATGGCTTTGGCACCGTTTGACTTTCTCGGTGTTTGGTTCGAGTTTTTGACTACCGGCATGATTTATCTTGCGGTGGCGCTCACCCTCTACACCGGGCTGCAGTACCTCAGGCCGCAAAAATGAATCTGATTGAGCGCTTAGAGGAAGGCGGGCTCTTTGTGGCAGTCGCCGAGTCTGTCACCGGGGGTCTTATTTGCGCAAAGCTGATTGGCACCCCCGGTGCATCCAAAGTGGTCTTGGGTGGAATTGTCGCTTATCAAAATGATGTGAAACAAAACTTGCTCGGAGTTCCAAAAGAACTTCTTGAAAGAGCGGGTTCCGTTGATTCTGAAGTTGCAATTATTATGGCCGCCTCGGTGCGTGAACAGTTCGCTTTGGCTAATTCTAAAAGCGCTTCTTTTGTCATTGGGCTCTCTTCGACCGGGGTCGCTGGTCCGGATTCAGTTGGGGGAAGAAAAGTTGGTGAGGTGTTGATTGGATTCAGCTCTGATATGGGTGAGGGTCATCGAGCGTTCAATTTCCAAGGAGATCGGGCTCAGATAAGGTCACAAGCCCTGGATGCCGCACTTCTGGTACTGCGGGAACATTTGGAGGAGTTTTGAGGTTTACAGTCAGGAAACAATCAGATACTTTAAGTATCTTTTCACTACGGCAAGGTAAGTTAGGGGCATGGCGAAGTTGGTAATTCTAAGGCTAGAAATAGGGGATGTCTTGCGCTCGCACAGGCAGCGTCAGGGCAAAACCCTAAGGCAAGTAGCCGCAAAAGCATCCGTAGCTCTCGGTTATCTTTCAGAGGTAGAACGAGGCCAAAAAGAGGTTTCCTCAGAGATTTTGGCTTCGGTAGCAGAGGCCCTATCCGTTCCTCTCTCGCTAGTGATGCGTGAGGTTTCCGACCGAGTCGCAGCGCTGGAGGGCGTCTACCTAGACGACACCTACATTCCCGACACGATTCCAGACGCATTCGTCACCGAAATTTCGCTGTATTCCTAGAACCAACTTCATCTCAATTGAAACTAAGCCAATTTCACGAGCTGATAAACGACGAGTTCGGCGCGGGATTTTCGGGTGTCATCGCCTCTGATACTAGGCTCACAGAACTTAGAGATGCCACTCCAAACGAGCTACTGAGCCAAGGAGAAGATCCAAGAGAAGTTTGGCTAGCGATTTGCAGGCACCTGGATGTTCCCAAGGAGCGCTGGCAAGGAAAATTGGTCACTAAAAGACACGCCGAATAAATTCATTCGAAATTTTGTTCGAACGTCTAGTGTTCTACCAGCACATTATTTTGAGAGTTATCCACAGATTCAGTTGGTGGCATCAAAATGTTGGCGGCACAGCGTAGCTTCATGGGTATCAACGGCCCATGAGCCAGAAAGAGGTCTAAATGCCATCTCCATCAGAGCGTGAAAAAGCACTAGAAACTGCACTTGCTCAAATCGATCGTCAATTCGGCAAGGGCTCGGTTATGCGCCTCGGCACCGAGGAACGATCACCCATTGAGGCAATCCCAACCGGCTCAATAGCGCTGGATGTTGCCTTAGGGATTGGTGGCTTGCCAAAGGGCCGAATAGTAGAAATTTACGGTCCGGAGTCTTCAGGAAAGACGACTCTGGCGCTTCACGCTATTGCTAGCGCTCAGCGCAACGGGGGTGTGGCTGCATTCATCGACGCGGAACACGCGCTGGATCCCGAATATGCAAAAAAGCTCGGTGTGGACATCGATGCACTTTTGGTCAGCCAGCCGGACACCGGTGAGCAGGCTTTGGAAATAACGGACATGCTGATTCGTTCCGGCTCGATTGATGTAATAGTAATTGACTCGGTGGCGGCCCTAGTGCCGCGAGCCGAAATAGAAGGCGAAATGGGCGACTCGCACTTGGGCCTGCAGGCCAGGTTGATGTCCCAAGCGCTTCGCAAGCTAACAGGAGGCCTAAGTAATACCAAGACCACGGCAATTTTTATAAATCAGCTGCGTGAAAAAATCGGTGTGTTTTTTGGATCTCCTGAAACCACCTCCGGTGGTAAAGCCCTAAAGTTCTACGCTTCGGTACGACTAGACATCCGAAGAATCGAAACACTCAAGGATGGCACGGATGCCGTCGGTAACCGCACTCGCGTAAAGGTTGTTAAGAACAAGCTCGCTGCACCCTTTAAGCAAGCAGAATTTGACATTATGTTTGGTGAGGGCATTTCTCGCGAGGGTAGCCTCATCGATTTCGGCGTCGATCAAGAGGTCGTTAAAAAGTCGGGCGCATGGTACACATTCGAGGGCGAACAACTGGGTCAGGGTAAGGAAAACTCTCGAAAGTTCCTTAAAGAGAACCCGGAAATTGCAAACACCATCGAGCAGCGCATCAAAGTGAAGCTCGGAATAGGTGTTCCGCGCCCAGTTGCGGACCTTCCAGTAGATCAAATCGAAGCGCCTGCGGAGCCCAAGGTCGCCAAGGCGGCGAACGCTTAGCAATCGAATAGCAAAGTAAAACCAGAGGGCTAGTAGGCGAGATGCCAAACGAACCATCAGATGAGAAGCTGGAAAAGCGGGCCAGGAATGTCCTGCTTTACCAAATCTCAAGGAGCATGAAGACAAAACGTCAGTTGGCCCAAATACTGATGAAGCGCGAGATTCCGGATCGCGTAGCACTTCCGCTTCTGGAGCGCTTTGAAGAAGCTCAGCTCATTAATGATTCTGAGTTCGCTCGAGCATTTGTGGTTTCGAAGTTGGCCATGGGTGGCAAATCAGCGATGGCTCTCAAAAGAGAACTTAGGCAAAAAGGTGTGCCTGACGAGCTAATCGAAGAGGCCCTCTCTGGTCTTGATCAGGAGCAAGAGCAGCAGATTGCCACTAAGTTGGCAACTTCAAGATATCAGCGTCTGTCGAAATTGGAGCCCGATGTTCGCTACCGAAGGCTGTCCGGCTACCTCATGCGAAGAGGCTTTAGCTCCGCAATTACAACGCGAGCGATTCGCGAAGCTCAAGCTTCAGGGTAAAATCTTCCTCAATGTCCCTAACTTATGAAGTTCGCACCTACGGTTGCCAGATGAACGTTCACGACTCTGAGCGCATTTCCGGCCTATTAGAGTCAGCTGGCTATGAAAAATTTGGCGACGGAGATCCGGATTTAGTCGTCTTTAATACCTGTGCCGTTCGAGAAAATGCCGATAATAAACTCTACGGAAATCTCGGAATGCTGCTGCCCAAAAAAGAGGCAAATCCAAACATGCAGATTGCGGTCGGGGGTTGCCTTGCCCAGAAAGATCAGGACGTAATCATCCAGCGCGCGCCATGGGTGGATGTCGTCTTTGGAACCCACAACATGGGGTCCTTGCCAGTTCTGCTGGAGCGCGCGCGACACAATCAGGAGGCCCAAATTGAGATTCTGGAGTCCCTTGAGGTTTTCCCATCAACGCTTCCAACTAGGCGAGACTCCGCATACTCCGGCTGGGTTTCGATTTCCGTCGGTTGCAATAACTCCTGCACTTTTTGCATCGTTCCCTCGCTCCGCGGTAAAGAAAAGGACCGCACGCCCGGAGAGGTCTTAGCGGAGGTCAAGGCGCTGGTTCAGGACGGAGCTCTCGAGGTTACCCTCTTGGGTCAAAATGTTAATACATACGGGGTTGAGTTCGGCGATAAGGGTGCTTTTTCCAAGCTTTTGAGGGCCTGTGGTGAAATCGAAGGCTTAGAGCGAGTTAGGTTCACCTCTCCCCACCCGGCCGCTTTCACAGACGATGTGATTGAAGCCATGGCTCAGACGCCAAATGTAATGCCACAGCTTCACATGCCTCTGCAATCTGGGTCTGACCGCATCCTCAAAGCGATGCGACGAAGCTATCGGTCAGATAAGTACTTGGGCATTTTGGATCGCGTCAGAATGGCGATTCCAGATGCTGCGATCTCCACCGATATCATCGTGGGCTTTCCGGGTGAGACAGAAGAGGACTTCCAACAGACCATAGAGGTTGTCAAGGCGGCGAGGTTTTCTATTTGCTATACCTATCAATACTCAATTCGTCCTGGAACCCCCGCAGGCGAAATGGCCGATCAAATCCCCAAGGATGTAGTTCAGGAGCGCTACGAGCGCTTATTGCAAGTGGTTAATCAGGTTGCCTGGGAGGAAAATAAACAACAAATCGGTAAACAGGTCGAGGTTTTGGTTGCAAATGGTGAGGGGCGCAAGGATGCCGACACCAATCGTTTATCTGGGCGAGCTCGGGACAACCGTTTGGTGCACTTCGAGGTCCCCGACTCAGAAGCTAGGCCAAGGCCGGGGGATGTAGTGACGGTGACCGTATCGCAGGCTGCTCCGTATCACCTGATTGCCGATGGTGGTAGCTATCAGGTGCGACGAACCGTTGGTGGAGACGCACATGACAGAAGAGAGCTAGAAAGTTGCGGTGTGCCTCCGGTGGGCTCCGGCAAGGTATCGCTGGGGCTTTCCGTGAAGGTGGCAAGTGACTTTTGATGTAATCGCGGTTTTAGGTCCAACCGCGAGCGGAAAGTCTGAGTTGGCAATTGAAATTGCCACCCGTCTAATCGAATCTGGCCAGCCCGCTGAGGTGGTCAATGCGGACGCCATGCAGCTTTACAGGGGTCTCGATATCGGAACTGCGAAGCTCGCCCCTGACAAGCGGCGAGGCATCAAGCATCACCTAATCGGAGAAATTAGTCCAAGTCAGGAAATGACGGCCGTCGAGTATCAGAGTCTGGCTCGTTCGAGGATAACCGAGCTGCTAAAAGACGGTATCCGCCCGATTTTGGTAGGAGGCAGCATGTTTTACGTTGCCGCGGCGCTAGATCAGTTGGAATTCGCACCGACTGACATCGAAGTTAGGGGCAGGCTTGAAAAACTAGGTCACGAAATTGGGGCTTTAGCGCTTCATAGAATTCTGGAGCAAAAGGACCCACTGGCAGCCTCGAGAATTCCGGCTCAGAACACTCGGAGAGTTGTCAGAGCTCTGGAGGTTATCGAAATAACCGGAGATAGTTACCTTTCTGCTCTGCCGCAGCCTGAATACTGGAGACCGACAGTTCAAATTGGGATCTCTGTTGATCGAGACATCCTCAAGACACGTATCCAAAAAAGAGTTTTACACATGTGGGAGCAGGGGTTGATTCGCGAGGCTAGCGGAATCCTTCAGGAAGGCTGGGAGCTCTCCAGAACTGCCAGAATGGCAATCGGCTACTTCCAAGCCTTCTCTCAACTTGAGGGAAAGCTGACTGAGCAAGAGGCGCAACTCGAAACAATATCGCTGACGAATCGATATGCCAGAAGGCAAATGTCTTGGTTTAGGCGAGATAAGAGAATTAATTGGATCAATTCTTCAGACACTGTGATTGAACATGCGATGGATCAAATTAGGCTGACTCAATGACCATCACATTCACAAAGGGCCACGGCACCGGCAATGACTTTATTCTGATTCAAGATCCAGCGGGGCAGATGGCCCTGACTGAAGCTGAAATCCGGAAACTTTGCGATCGCCAATTTGGCATAGGTGCGGATGGTTTAATTTTTGCAGTTCGGACCGAGAATTCAGAGGAAGTCAGAGCCCTGCTCAAACAAGAGCCGAGCGCGGAGTGGTTCATGGACTATCGGAACTCTGACGGGTCTAAGGCTGAAATGTGTGGAAACGGGATCAGGGTCTTCGCGCGCTACCTACTGTCTAATTCTCTCGCAGAGCTTACCGATGGCAGCACTTTGCCAATAGCGACTCGCAGCGGCATCAAAGATGTTACCGCCACCGCTTCTGGATTCGCGGTAGATCTTGGGCGCTGGGGCGTCACAGAAACTGAGTATCTTGTGCGGGTGGGAGGCTTGCCCGTAGCTAGGCCGGGACTTGCCATAGATCTGGGTAATCCACACGTAGTCGTGGCGCTTGCTAACCAGCAAGAGCTCAGCTCTTTAGAACTTTCGAAAGCTCCAGTTTTAGATCCCGAGGCTCCCAACGGGGCGAATGTTGAGTTTGTCGTGCTCGATGACCCTCTTATCAAAGAGGGTGTCGCTTCGCTCACAATGAGAGTTCACGAGCGGGGCGTTGGCGAAACAATGAGCTGCGGCACCGGTGTCGCCGCCGCCGCTTTGGCCATTCGGCACTGGGCTGGCAATGGTCAGAACTTCTGGAAGGTACGAGTGCCCGGGGGTGATGTTGCAGTTCGAATGTTTGCCACCGAGGACGGCGAGCATGTGGGCATAAGCGGGGCTGCAGAGTTAGTTTTTACCGGTTCCGTAGAGCTCTAATAACCCTGTAACCCTTTGCGGTATTGACCCTCTCGAGGCTCAGATTCTCAAATGAATCAGCAATCCATTGCTGCAAGGAATCGGCCCCTAGTTGTTTTTGAACCACGAGCATGGCAACTCCACCAACTGCGAGTCTTGGAAGCCAGTTCTGCAGGAGCTCATGAAGAGCTTGTTTTCCAATTCGTATTGGCGGATTTGACCAAATAGCTTGAAACTCTAGATTCTCTGGGACATCAAGGGCTAAAACCGGCTTGATGTTTTCAACATCATTGCGCTTGGCATTTTTCAAGGTTAGTTCGAGGCTTCTATTATTCACGTCCAATGCGTAAACCACCGTGTTTGGATTTAGTTTTGCTATTGCTAAAGATATCGGTCCCCAACCGCAACCAAGATCTAGGACGTTGCCGGCGGTGGGGAAGTGTCGGTGTTCTTTCAGAAGCACTCTGGTTCCGGGGTCGAGCTTTGTGGCACTGAAAGTCCCACTTGATGCGGTGAGAGAAAAATCAACCCCACCAACTTCGAACTCAACATCACTTGTTCTCTTAGAGCTTTGGGGGTCTGAGCTGAAATAATGCTGGCTGACCATGACACAAACCTAATGCAGGCCTAGGCTTTTAAAACAATGGAATCCGAATCTACAATTGATCGCATTCTCAGGCGTGGCGCAGCAGCCCCTGAGTCTGAATTTGACGGCGACCAGCTAGATCTTGAAGAGCGCGAATCGCTCCGGAGAGTTCCGGGCCTGTCCACTGAATTGCAAGACATTACCGATGTTGAGTACCGCCAACTTCGTTTGGAAAAGGTGGTCCTGATTGGAGTTTGGGGTAGCGGAACAATCACCGACGCGGAGAACTCGCTCCGCGAGTTAGCCGCTTTGGCGGAGACCGCCGGCGCCGAGGTGCTGGATGGGGTTCTTCAAAGAAGGCCGAAACCGGACCCGGCAACCTACTTTGGCAAGGGTAAGGCACAAGAACTCTGCGAATTGGTGGCAGCACTGGGTGCCGACACTGTAATCGCCGATGGGGAGTTGGCGCCCTCTCAGCGTCGCTCGCTTGAGGATGTCGTGAAAATTAAGGTGGTCGATCGAACTGCGATTATTTTGGACATTTTCGCTCAGCATGCCAAGAGCCGTGAGGGTAAGGCGCAGGTTGAGCTAGCCCAGCTTGAGTACCTCCTACCCCGCCTGCGTGGTTGGGGTGACTCAATGTCAAGGCAAGCTGGTGGCCAAGCTGCTGGAGGGGTTGGTATTGGTTCCAGGGGCCCCGGTGAGACCAAAATTGAGCTTGATCGTCGTCGCATAAATACCCGCATGGCCAAGCTCAGACGGGAGATTGCCTTGATGAAGCAGGCTCGTGATGTGAAGCGCTCCGCTCGTGAGAAGTCGAAAGTGCCACAGGTTGCAATCGCAGGATATACAAATGCCGGCAAATCCTCGCTTTTGAACAGACTAACTAAGGCCGGAGTACTTGTTGAGAATGCCCTCTTCGCAACTCTTGATCCGACAATTCGCAAGCACCAGACCCCGGATGGCCGCGATTACACTCTTGCCGACACGGTTGGTTTTGTCCGAAACCTCCCGCACCAACTGGTCGAGGCCTTCAGGTCCACACTTGAAGAAATATCCGCAGCTGATCTGATTGTTCACGTTGTGGACGCTACTGACCCGAACCCAATGGGCCAGATAAAAACCGTCAGGGCTGTCATTGCCGATGTCGAAGCATCGGCAATCGAGGAACTTGTCGTTTTTAATAAGTCAGATCTTATTTCAGAGGCGGATGCCGTGCTTCTAAGAGGTTTGGTTCCCGGCTGCCTCTTGATTTCTACGCGCACGGGATTGGGAATTGATGAACTTGAAAAGCGCATCGCAGAGTTTCTACCGAGACCGGATGTGGAGTTTTTCGGACTGATTCCTTATGATCGCGGAGATTTAGTCTCCAGGGCTCACCTAAGTGGCAAGGTGTTGAATTTTGAATATGTTGAAGCGGGCACAAAAATCCACGCGTTGGTGCGGCCAGACTTAGCTAGCGAACTGTCTAGCTTTGCTACACGGCCCTAAGTACTGCTACCACTTTGCCTAATATCACCGCGTGATCTCCAAGGATTGGCTCAAAAGCTGAGTTTCTAGGGAGCAACCATGTGTGGCCATCTCGCTGTTTGAAGGTTTTTACGGTTGCTTCCTCTTCGAGCATGGCTGCCACTATGTCGCCGTTTTCAGCGGTTTGTTGCTGCCGCACTACAACCCAGTCGCCATCACAGATGGCTGCGTCGATCATTGACTCACCCACAACCCGCAACAAAAACAAGTCGCCTTGTCCGACTAATTGCCTGGGTAGCGCAAAAACATCTTCTACGTTTTGCTCGGCGGTGATTGGTATGCCGGCAGCGATCCGTCCCACCAGAGGGACCATTGCGGCGTCCGCCCTAAACATTTCGGTTTCTGTCTCTTCGCCCAGAAGGTCAATAGTGCGCGGGCGACGCGGGTCTCTACTTATAAAACCGAGCAACTCGAGCTTATTTAGTTGATGGGAAACACTCGCAGTAGATGAAAGCCCTACTGACTCACCTATTTCACGCATCGAGGGTGCATAGTTTCGATTGTTCATCGATTCGCGAATTACGTCAAGAATTCTCCGCTGCACCGCGCTGAGATTACTGGTGTCCATGCTCGACCTTCCAAAATGTATGTGGGTATCGCTTTACTACTTATATCGAAACTGTATTCGTAAATTAACCAAGATACAAACACATTTTCGATGATTTGGAGAAATAAATGCGGATATTGCTTGCGTTACCGTCATTTATTTCTATAATTAGAACAAATGTTCGAAACAAATAATCGAAATGGAAGCGGGTCGGAAGATGACAGCAATCACAAAGTACCGGGTTACTAACCCCCGCAAGCTTTTCCGCGGCTTAGCTATTGTGGTTTTGACTGCGGGATTCGCGGCCTCTAGCATTACTGGCTCGATGGCTGGCTCCGGCTCTACCGGCGAACTTGAATTTATAACCGTTGCCATGGGGGACTCGCTTTGGGCACTCGCCTCGGAGTACTCACCCAAAACTGATCCTAGGGACTGGATTTCTGAGGTTGTGCTTCTAAACGACCTGAAGTCAGTTAATCTCGAGCCCGGTCAAAGAATCGCTTTGCCCTAGACCCTAGCTTTTATTAACTACCCTTAGAGAGTGACCGACCTTAACGATATTCCTCTCAGGCCTGACCTAAGAGGTCAGCTGCCTTATGGCGCGCCTCAAATCAATGTTCCAGTAGCTCTGAATGTGAATGAAAACACCTTCGGAATTCCGGAGGTGGTCGCTGTGGAGATTATCCAGCGGCTAGCTGCTGAGGTTATTGGTCTGAATCGCTACCCTGATCGGGAATTCATGCAACTTAGGGGAAAACTAGCGGACTATCTGGGATTCGGACTAATTCCGGAGCAGCTGTGGGCTGCGAATGGCTCCAATGAAATTCTTATGCAGGCTTTTCAAGCTTTCGGCGGCCCAGCTTCTAGTGCGATCAGTTTCGGCCCCACCTATTCGATGTATCCAAATATTGCGCGCATCTCGCTTACTCCTTATAGAGAGTATGAGCGAGAAGCGAATTTTGAATTGAGTGCCGATTATGTAGCTCAGCGGATAAGGGATTCAAAACCGGGGATTGTTTTACTTTGCTCTCCCAATAACCCCACTGGGACACCAATATCACTAGAAGTTATTGAAGCGGCCTACCAGGCCTTTGATGGAATCCTGATTGTCGACGAGGCCTACGCGGAATTCTCAGAAGAAGAGTCTGCTCTTTCCTTACTCTCGGGAAGGCCGAGGTTAATGATCTCTCGAACCATGAGTAAGGCGTTTGCCTTCGCAGGGGCAAGAGTGGGTTACGTCGCAGCCGATGCCAGTGCGATTGATGCGCTCAGAATCGTGCGCTTGCCTTATCACCTTTCTTCGCTGACTCAGGCAGCTGCTCTTGCTGCCCTATCTTTTTCGGAGCTTTTGCTCGAAAATGTCGCGCAGATCAAGGGACAGCGTGATCGAATAGTTAGGCAGGTCACCGGCATGGGACTGCGCGCATATAGGTCTGATTCGAACTTTGTTTTGGTTGAGGGCTTCAAAGATCCAAACGGCGTGTTTGAGCGACTCCTGGAGCGCGGGGTCTTGATTAGAAACGTTGGAATTCCCAACACTTTGAGGTTCACTGCGGGAACGGAGTCGGAAACTACAAAATTGCTTGCGGAATTAGCCTTGGTGCTTGACTAAACTTAGAAGCTATTCCAAGCAAAGGTTCCGAATGAGTCGCACAGCAAAGCTATCTAGGTCAACTTCTGAGTCGCAAATCTCACTTGAGCTGAATCTAGATGGCACTGGAATCAGCGAGATTTCAACCGGGGTGCCTTTTTACGACCACATGTTGACCGCTTTGTCAAAGCACTCTCTTATTGACCTCAATGTTCAGGCAACTGGCGATACAGAAATTGATGCGCACCACAGTGTTGAGGATGTCGCCATCGTTTTTGGCCAGGCACTTCGCGAGTCACTCGGTGACAAGTCTGGGATAGCTCGTTATGGCGATGCTACGGTGCCACTGGATGAGGCACTGGCCAGGGCGGTTGTGGATGTTTCCGGCAGGCCTTTTTTGGTTCATACCGGAGAGCCGCAGGGTTTTGAATTTCATCTAATCGGTGGTCACTTCACCGGTTCACTAGTGCGTCACGTTTTCGAAGCGATTGCCCTGAATGCCGGAATCACCTTGCACGTTACGCTTTTGGCCGGCCGTGATCCGCATCACATTGCCGAAGCCCAGTTCAAAGCACTCGCCAGAGCGCTGCGCAAGGCTGTTGAGATTGATCCACGTGTTAGTGGAGTGCCCTCCACCAAGGGAAGCCTTTGAGCAAAAAAGTCGCTGTTTTTGATTACGGCAGCGGCAACATCCACTCTGCCCTAAAGGCCCTCCAGGCCGCGGGTGCAGAGGCAATCCTGACTGATGACCCAGTGGTTGCTCTTGAAGCCGATGGTTTGTTGCTCCCCGGAGTTGGAGCCTTTTCGGCGGTGATGCAAAAGCTGAAAGCTAAGCAGGTTGATCGCTTGGTGGATAAAAGGCTGGCTGCAGGTAAGCCGGTCTTGGGAATTTGCGTTGGCATGCAGGTGATGTTTGGCTCCGGGGATGAGCTCGGGGTCTTAGCCGAAGGATTGGGGCAATGGCCGGGTGTAATCCAGCGACTCGAAGCCCCACTTTTGCCGCACATCGGCTGGGCAACTCTTGAGGTGGATAAGGGCTCGAATCTCTTCAAGGGAATTGAGAGCGAAATGTTTTATTTTGTCCACAGCTATGCGGCCAAGAAGTGGGAATTGGATATTATTCCGCCCTTTTTGCCCGCCGCACTGAGCTGGGCAACCCACGGCGAGCGTTTTCTGGCAGCAATAGAAAACGGACCACTCTCCGCGACACAATTCCACCCTGAGAAATCTGGCGAAGCCGGGCTGAAGCTTTTACAAAACTGGATCAAGACCCTTTAGGAGCAACGTGAAACTAGAACTTTTACCCGCAGTGGATGTGGCAAGTGGCAAGGCGGTGCGTCTAACCCAGGGCGAGGCCGGTAGCGAAGAGGACTTTGGCCACCCGCTCGTAGCCAGCCAGGACTGGATATCTCAGGGCGCGGAGTGGATTCACCTTGTGGATCTTGATGCGGCCTTTGGTCGGGGGGACAATCGAAGCGTGATAGCCGAGGTGGTAAGGGCCGCTGGGGTTTCCAAAATTGAGCTCTCGGGTGGCATTCGCGATGATGCGTCTTTAGACGCGGCGCTGTCCCTTGGCGCTTCTCGGGTGAATTTGGGCACGGCAGCGCTGGAGAATCCAGACTGGACCGCTGGGGTCATAGAAAAATATGGCGATCAGATTGCGGTTGGTTTGGATGTTAGGGGCAACACTTTGGCAGCCAGGGGCTGGACCAAAGAAGGCGGCGACTTATTTGAGGTCTTAGAGCGCTTGGAGCAAGCCGGCTGCGCTCGATACGTGGTGACCGATGTGACCAAGGACGGCACGCTTCGGGGGCCAAATATAGAGCTACTAAAAAAGGTAATGCAGCACACCGATAAGCCGGTCGTGGCATCTGGAGGAATCTCGAGTTTGCAAGACATCCACGACTTGAGGGAACTGGTTCCCCTTGGACTGGAGGGTGCCATTTTAGGAAAAGCGCTGTATGCCGGAAGATTCACTTTGACTCAGGCTCTGAAAATTGCCAACTAGTGGTTTCTGATAAGTTTCACGACTCAGCTGGGGTCCCTTGGCAGGGGCGCGAGTTTCAGTCGAACAGTTGGGCCAGTGATGACGGTAGCGCTCCCGATGAACTAGCCTCCGCCTTGAGCCAAGTGCCTCTGAATAAGGCACATTTGGTCGAGGTGGTTTCTAGAACTCGACTATTGATCCCACTTTTAGCAACGGGGGGCGAGGCGGAGATGGGTCCGCATGGTTTGCTGGTCGAAAAAAGCGCGGACCTCGGGATTGTTGCGGTGGCTACTCCCGATGGTAAGACGGCGATTCCCGCATTTTCTTGCACCAAAGAGCTCACGCTGTGGAGCTCCAGTGCGCGTCCGGTTCCGACCTCCGCCGCCAAGATTGCTCTGGCAGCTGCCAGTGAGGGTCACGAGCGAGTTGTTATAGATCCGGCTGGGGCGCGAGTTGCGCTGAGAAGGACCTGGCTACCAGCGATTGCGCAAGGCCTAGCTTGGCTTCCGCCACATTTGAATCCGCGAGTTCTTGAACTTATTTTGGCTGCAGCCAAGGGGCAGCAAGTCATTGCAGGGGTTGAGCTACTGGACGGGGATCCCAAGGGCACACTCGAAGGCGCTGAGCTCTTGATTCAAGTTGCACTCCAGCCTGGGCTAGATTCGGGACAGCTCCAAAACATGCTGGCTGAATTCAGCGCGGAATTGCAGTCTCAAGAGTTCTTGGCCTTGGTTGATTCAATTTCGTTGCGCTTGATACCGGCCTAGTTCACCGGTCCGGTGAACTTTTCGCCCGGTCCTTTGCCCGGTGCATCCGGAATCAAGGATGCTTCCCGAAAAGCAAGTTGCAGGGAGCGCAGGCCATCTCTTAGAGGCCTGGCGTGATGGTCGCCAATTTCAGGTGCCGCCGCAGCGACCAATCCAGCCAGGGCGGTGATGAGTTTTCTGGCTTCATCCAGATCGGCGGGAGCGTCTTCGGCAAGCCCGCATTGCACTGCAGCGGCGCTCATGAGGTGAACGCAAGCTGTGTTGATAATCTCTACCGCGGGAACTTCCGCGATATCACGAGATAGATTTTCGTCCAAGATTCCTCTTTCATTTGGCCAATTGCTCTGCTAGGCTACCTGAGGCTCCGGGCTATTGCTCGGTAAGAAGTGGATTACGATCCCACCTTGCAATCGCATAATAGATTGACTGGGTTTGAGAGTTTTTGTTTCTAAGCGTACCCGCGCTAGCTAAAACAAACGCCAAGAGGAGCAAGTTATTAGCGATCCGCGCATTAACGACCGTATTCGCGTCTCAGAAGTCCGACTAGTCGGACCAGCTGGGGAGCAGGTTGGCGTAGTTGCCATCGATCAAGCATTGAGATTGGCCCGCGAGGCAGACCTTGACCTAGTTGAGATTTCCCCCGGATCAGTTCCACCAGTTTGCAAGATTATGGACTACGGCAAGTTCAAATACGAGGCAGCGCAAAAGGTTCGCGAAGCTCGCAAGAATCAGGTCAACACAGTCCTCAAGACGGTGCGCTTCGGTCTAAAAATCGACGATCACGACTTTGAGACCAAGGTTGGTCAGGTTCGAAAATTCCTCAAGGCTGGCGACAAGGTGAAGGTCATGGTTGTCTTTCGAGGTCGCGAGCAGTCTCGCCCAGAAATGGGTGTGCGGCTGCTTCGCCGACTTAGCGAAGGAGTAACCGAGTTCGGAATCGTGGAGTCAAACCCATCCATCGATGGCCGCAGCATGGTCATGGTTATTGGGCCGCTAAAGAACAAAGCAGAGGCCAGAGCCGAAGCTAAAAAGGCTCAGCAAAAAGCCGAAACGGCTTCAGCTACAGAAGATAAATAAGGAGACATCATGCCGAAAATGAAGACCCACTCGGGCGCCAAAAAGCGGTTCCGCTTTACTGGTAGCGGCAAGCTGATGAAGCAGCAGATAAACATGCGCCACAACCAAGAGCACATGTCCTCCAGGCGCAAGCGTCGCCTGAACGCCGACCAGGTTGTGTCACCAGCAGATTTCAAGAAGCTAAAAAGGCAGCTAGGCCGCTAGGCCAGCGAGAAAAGGATTAGATCATGGCAAGAGTAAAAAATGCTGTCAACTCGCACAAAAAACGTCGCACAGTCTTAGAGCGTGCCCACGGTTACCGTGGTCAACGCTCTCGCTTGTATCGTCAGGCCAAGCAGCAGTTGCTGCACTCCTACGTATATGCATACAACGACCGTCGAAAGAAAAAGGGTAATTTCCGTAGGCTTTGGATTCAGCGCATCAATGCTGGAGTCCGTCAAAACGGCATGACCTATAACCGCTTCATCCAGGGTCTGGCGCTAGCCGGCATTGAGGTCGACCGTCGCATCTTGTCAGACATGGCAATTCACGACGCTGCCACCTTCTCGGCAATCGTGGCTCAGGCCAAGGCTGCTTTGCCCAAGGACGTGAACGCTCAAAAGGTCAGCTAGTGATTCAGGACCCAAGCGATGCGAGGGTCCGGTCGATTATTCAACTGTCACAAAAAGACGCCCGGTTTGAAACCGGGCTCTTTTTGCTTGAAGGACCTCAGGGTCTCAAGGAATTAGTCGAATCCCCGGAGCTGGCTCACGAAATTTTTGCCACGGAATTGGCCCAAGAACGTTACGACAATGTCCTATCTGATCTCGAAGCAGAGGGCATCAAAGTGACCTTGGTGTCCGAGCGGGTTATGGCCAAAATCAGTGACACCAAAACCCCACAGGGAATTGTTTCGGTTCTCAGTCACCTGGATGTCACGTTGGAAGAATTATTGGCCAGCGAGCCAAAACTGTTGGCTATTTTGGATAAAGCCAGAGACCCGGGTAACGCTGGCACAGTGTTGCGCGCCGCAGACGCCGCCGGGGCAGACGGCATTATTTTTACCAAGGAGTCAGTCGATCTTTATAACCCGAAAGTTGTTCGGTCCACCGCTGGAAGTATTTTGCATTTACCCTCAGTAATCAACCAGGACCCGGTTGAATTGATCGCTGAGCTCCAAAAGCGAGGGATCCAGGTGTTTGCTGCGGCTTCGGGTGGAGTAATAATTAATCAGATTCCGGATGAAGTAATGGCAAAGCCGACGGCCTGGATTTTTGGTAATGAAGCACATGGAATCGCGGAGGATCTTCTAGAACTTTGCGATCAAGTGGTTGCATTGCCCATTTACGGCTCGGCCGAATCGCTGAATTTAGCTACTGCCGCATCGGTCTGCCTTTACGCATCAGCTTTTCAAATGAATAGCAATCGCTAAACTTGCACAGTGACTGTTGAACTAAACCCCCAGAGCGTTAAATACGCCTTAGAAGTTGCGCTATCCGAGATTGCGTTACTCAGCAGCATTGCCGACCTCAGGGCTGCAAAGCCTGGAATCATTGGGGAGGGTTCGGCCATCTCCCTATTGAACGCTTCAATTAAGACGATGCCTAATGAACTCAAGGCTGAAGCTGGAAAGCTTATTGGTGGAGCGAAGGCCCAGGTCTCAATGGCCTTTGATGCTAAGGAGCGCGAACTCGAAGAGGGCGCCTCGCTTGTTGCCCTAGAGGCGGAGCGCGTGGATATCACTGCAGCCGCTAGTTATGCACCGCTTGGAGCAAGGCACCCACTTTCTCTATTGATGGATCAGGTGAGTGATGTATTCATTGGCATGGGTTGGGAAGTTGCCGATGGGCCAGAGCTTGAGAATGAATGGTTTAATTTTGACGCGCTGAACTTTCATCCGGATCACCCGGCGCGCGCGATGCAGGATACCTTTTTTGTCTCACCGCTAGAAAATCACTTACTGCTTCGCACACACACCTCTCCGGTGCAGGTGCGCTCGATGCTGGAGCGCGAACTTCCGATGTATGTGCTTTGTCCAGGTCGGGTTTATCGGACCGACGAGCTTGACGCGACCCACACTCCTGTGTTCCACCAGGTCGAAGGGCTGGCAATCGATAAGGGCCTGACAATGGCAGACCTAAAGGGCACACTTGAATTTTTCGCAAGGGTGATGTTTGGCGAGGAAGCCAAAATTAGATTGCGGCCGAGTTTTTTCCCTTTCACTGAGCCATCAGCCGAATTAGATGTTTGGCACCCGGGTGCCAAGGGCGGTGCTCGCTGGGTCGAGTGGGGTGGGTGTGGAATGGTAAATCCAAACGTTCTGCTTTCAGCCGGAATTGATCCAGAGGGTTACTCCGGCTTTGCATTTGGCATGGGGATTGAGCGAACTTTGATGTTTAGAAATGGTGTTAGGGATATGCACGACATGGTCGAGGCAGACGTGCGCTTTTCGAGGCAATTTGGGAGCGTGATTTGATGCGGATTCCACTCAGCTGGCTAAGAGAATCGGTTGATCTTGAAAAGGATGCCACCCCCAATTCCGTGATGGCGCAGCTTGTCAAGGTGGGTCTTGAAGAAGAAGGTTCCCACGGGGGAGAGCTCTCCGGGCCAATCGTCGTTGGCGAAGTTTTAGAATTTTTGGATGAGCCGCAGTCCAACGGTAAAACTATTCGCTGGTGCCAGGTAAGAGTCGCTAAAAACGGTGAGCTCGCAGCCGATGGCGGCGGCGATGTGCGCGGCATTGTTTGCGGAGCTTCGAATTTTCTGGTTGGTGACAAGGTAGTTGTCTCACTGCCTGGAGCAGTTTTGCCTGGAAACTTTGTGATTTCGGCACGTAAGACCTACGGGCATGTGTCTGACGGCATGATTGCCTCCGCCAGAGAGTTGAGCCTCTCTGATGAACACGATGGTATTTTGCGGCTGGTAACGATGGATTTAGATCCTGAGGTGGGCACAAACGCGCTAGCACTCTTGGGGCTGAATGAGTCTGCCGCCGAGGTGAATGTCACTCCAGACCGCGGTTACTGCTTATCGATTAGGGGCATTGCCCGTGAATACTCGCACGCAGCGAAGGTCGTATTCACTGATCCAGTAAGTCGTGTAGAAGTTTCACACGCAACTGGCTTTCCATTGGTTATCGATGATGTGGCTCCGATTCACGGGGCTCCCGGGGTCTCTAGATTTAGGTTATTGAGTGTTACTGGAATCGATGCCAAGGCCATGGTTCCAGACTGGATGAAGAATCGGTTGCAGCTTGCCGGTATGCGCTCGATTTCAATCGCCGTGGACATTACCAACTATGTGATGCTGGAACTCGGACAACCACTGCACGCTTATGACCAGCAAAAGCTCTCCGGGGGTATTTTGGTGCGCCGGGCGCTGGCCCAGGAGGAGCTAAAGACGCTGGACGAGAAGGTTCGAAAGCTCAGTGTCGAAGACTTGGTAATTTGCGATCAGTCTGGGCCGATCGGTATGGCAGGTGTGATGGGTGGATTTTCTACCGAGGTGGGTGATAGCACCACTGAAATTCTCCTAGAAGCGGCCGTGTTTGATCCAATCTCGATTGCTCGCTCAAGTCGGAGGCACAGGCTTCCCTCTGAGGCATCCAAGCGGTTCGAGCGCGGGGTGGACTTCGAGGTTGGACCCTATGCTCTTTATCGAGCAGCAGCCCTTCTCGAAGAATTGGCCGGCGGGACAGTCACCAATCTTGGGGCCGACTTTTCGGTTCCAGGCTCGAAACCCACCATCGAACTGCCTATTGGTTTTGCTGGTGAGCTTGTAGGAGTTGTTTACACCAAATCGCAGATCACTGAAGTGCTTCTCGAAATCGGTTGCGAAGTAATTGATCGGGGTGATTTCTTGAGCGTCACCGCACCGAGTTGGCGACCTGATTTGACCCACAAAACCGACTTGGTTGAAGAGGTTGCGAGACTTTTGGGTTATGACTTAATCCCTTCCAGAATCCCGACTGCTCCTCCTGGCAGGGGCCTGACAGCTCGACAAAAATTCCGCAGAAGGGTGGTTTCGGCCCTTTCTGGTTCGGGCCACGTGGAAGTCTTGAACTACCCGTTTGTTTCCACTGAGCAAAACTCTTGGTTCAATCCAGGGTCTGCCATGGTTTTGGAGAATGCGATGCAATCGGAGTTTCCGGAACTTCGGCGCTCGCTAATTGCCCCACTACTAATTGCTGCACAGCGAAATATTTCAAGAGGCCAGACTTCGCTCGCTCTTTATGAGGAGGGCTCGGTGTTTTTGGAACCCAAGGGTCCAAGAGTCTCCGGCTTGCCGCTTGGTGGCCAAAGGCCAAGCGCTTCAGAACTTAAGATCCTCAGCGAAAGCATTCCTGAGCAACCCAAGCACGTAGCTGGCGTGATTTTAGGTGATTGGATTGCCCAGGCTCCAGGTCAAAAAGCCATTGAGGCCGGCTATCCCCAGGCGATTGATGCGGTTCGTGCCGTTATCGCCTCTGCAGGCCTTAGAGCGACTACTGTCCAAAAGGTAATTTCAGGTTTTCACCCGGGACGCGCCGGTGAGGTTTTTGTGCACGGTAAGTCGGTGGGATATGTCGGAGAGCTAGATCCTGCTATTAGTCAAGAACTCCACTTGCCCCGCCGAGTTGGGGTTTACGAAATCAACCTGGATGCTGTGTTTGCTTTGGCGCCAGAGGTCTTAGCTGCCAGCGAGCTGAGGATCATGCCGGCGGCAACCCAGGATCTATCTTTGGTGGTTGGGACCGAGGTGCCGGCGGCTGCAGTTTCTGAAGCGATCTCTGAGGGCGCAGGCGAGCTTCTAGAAGAGGTTCGACTGGTTGATGATTACCGGGGCACTGGAGTTGATTCTGGTTCAAAATCACTTACGTTTTCTTTGGTATTCAGAGCCCAGGATCGCACGCTAACTCAAATTGAGGCCACCGCTGCCAGAGATAGAGCGGTAGCTTTGGCTTTCGAGAGATTCCAAGCGACTCTGAGGGCCTGATGATTTATAAAGTAGCAATTGCCGGGGCAAGCGGATATGTTGGTTCAGAGCTGTTGCGCCTGATTGCCAATCACCCAAACCTAGATCTTGGTGCGGTTACGGCAAATAATAATGCCGGAGAAAAGCTCGGTCTTTTTGCGCCTCATATTCCGCAATTCGCAGACCGGCAATTGGTTCAAACCACCGCCGAAAATCTTACCGGCCACGACATTGTTTTTTTGGCGCTTCCTCACGGTAAAAGTGCTGAAATCGCCGGTGGTTTGGGCGAAACTAAATTAGTGCTTGATTGCGGTGCAGACTTTAGGTTGGAATCTTCCAGTGACTGGGAGAAATATTACGGGTCAAGCCATGCTGGCACCTGGAGCTACGGGCTTCCAGAACTCGTCTTGGGGCAAGCTGGTATTCAGCGCGACCGGCTGAGCGCATCGAATCGGATTGCTGTTCCTGGTTGCAATGTCACAGCAATTACTCTGGCTCTAGCCCCAGCCATTAGTGCCCAATTGATTGACTCCACAGACTTGGTAGCGGTCTTATCTGTCGGCACCTCCGGGGCCGGCAAGAGCCTAAAACCTGATCTTTTGGCCAGCGAGGTGATGGGCTCAGCCAGAGCCTACGGAGTTGGCGGAAGCCATCGCCATACGCCCGAGATCGAACAGAATTTACGCTGGGCCGGAGCTAAAGCGGTGAGCGTATCGTTCACTCCAGTTTTGGTGCCGATGTCTCGGGGCATACTTGCGGTTTGTACCGCTAAGCCAGCCCCGGGTTTTAGTTTTGAGGCTCTGGTCGCAGCTTATGAGAACGCCTATGGCCGTGAGCGTTTTGTGCAGGTGCTACCCCAGGGTCAGCTTCCAACGACTAAGGCGGTTCTGGGCTCGAATAATGCTCAGCTCTCATTGAGCTATGACGAGCACGCCGGTCGGGTCTCGATTATTTGCGCAATTGATAACTTGGTCAAAGGGACCGCGGGAGCCGCAATTCAGTCGATGAATCTCTCGCTCGGATTAGCCGAGGAATCGGGACTGACGGCAATCGGAGTGACCCCTTGAGCGTCACATATCCGCTGGGCTTCGAGTCTGCCGGAGTGGCATGCGGCCTAAAGTCATCGGGCAACAAAGATCTGGCGTTGATAGTGAATCGCGGGCGAAGCAAAAATGCCGCGGCTGTGTTCACAACGAATCGTGCTAAGGCCAATCCAATTATTTGGTCCGAAGAAGTTATTAAGGATCTTCAGGCTTCTGCAATCGTGTTGAATGCCGGGGGCGCAAATTGCTATACCGGCAGCCAGGGGTTTCAGACCACCCATGCCGCGGCTGAGCTAGTGGCTGAGTTATTGGAAGTTTCTTCAAGTGATGTTTTAGTTTGCTCAACCGGTTTGATTGGGGAGCAACTAGATCGAGCCAAAGTTCTTGATGGGGTGAATAAGGCCTTTCTGGCTTTGTCCGATTCCGGGGGAGAATCAGCCGCATTGGCAATTATGACCACCGATTCGGTTCCAAAGCTGGCGGTTCGAGAGGGTTCTACCGGTTGGCGACTCGGCGGCATTGCTAAGGGTGCTGGAATGTTGGCCCCCGGTTTAGCCACGATGCTTGTGGTAATCACTACGGATGCAAGTGTTAATGCTCAAGATTTGGACTCCGGCCTTCGTGAAGCCACAAGGTTGAGCTTTGACAGGTTGGATTCTGATGGCTGTATGTCCACAAACGATCAGGTCACCCTGATGTCCTCGGGTGCATCGGATGCCCTTGTCGATCTTGCGGAATTCAAAGATGCACTTATTGAGATTTGCCAGGAGCTGGCTCTGAAGCTCTTGGATGATGCCGAGGGTGCTAGTCACAATATCCACATTAGAGTCGCGGGTGCTCTATCCGAGGCCGAGGCCCTCGAGGTTGCCAGGTCCATTGCCAGAAATAATTTATTCAAGGCAGCCATATTTGGCAACGACCCCAACTGGGGCAGAATCCTGGCGGCAATCGGTACGACCAAAGCCAGCTTTGACCCCTACGACATCGATGTTTCTATCAACGGTGTGCTGATTTCCTCGAAGGGTAAACCAGCCCAGGACAGGTCTCTGGTGGACCTGACACCTAAAAGAGTGGATGTAAATATCAACCTAAACGCAGGTGACCAAAGCGTGACGGTGGTCACCAGTGATCTAACCCACGCCTATGTCGAAGAGAACAGTGCATACTCGAGCTAATGATTCCATTTAACCAAGACAAGTCACTGGTGCGAATCAAGGCGGAGACTCTGATCGAATCGCTAGATTGGCTGAGGGAGTTTCACGGACGCATCGTTGTTATTAAATTTGGTGGAAACGCCATGGTCGACGAGGCCCTGCAGTTGGCCTTTGCTCAAGACATGGCCTACTTGAGGTTTGTGGGAATTAGGCCGGTAGTTGTGCATGGCGGTGGCCCACAAATTACTGCTCGGCTTGCCGAGCTTGGCATCGAGACTGAATTTCGGAACGGCATGCGCTACACGGATAAAGACACTATTTTGGTGGTGAAGGACGTGCTGCGAAATCAAGTTAGCGCTTCACTGGCGAGCCTTATCCAGCAGGCTGGGGCGGAAACCACCGTGTTATCCGGTGAAGACGAGAACCTCTTTAAAGCCGAAAAGGTCAAGGCAAAGACACCCGAGGGCGATGTCGACCTAGGTCTGGTGGGCGAAGTAAGAAGCGTAAACCCGCGGGCAGTCTTGCGCGCGCTAGATCAAGGCAAGGTGCCGGTTATTTCAACGGTGGCACCCACTATTCAAGGTGAGCTTCTAAACGTAAATGCGGATTTGGCTGCGGCCTCACTCGCAGTCGCACTCGGTGCCGAAAAGCTCATGGTGCTAACCGATGTTGCGGGCCTATACGCCAATTGGCCAGATCGGGACTCTTTGGTTTCCGAGATAAATGTGGCGGAGCTTAGGGAACTGATTCCGGCTTTGGAATCGGGGATGATTCCCAAGATGCAGGCCTGCTTGATGGCAATCGATGGCGGTGTGCCAAAGGCGCACATCATCGATGGGAGAGAGCCGCACAGTATCTTGCTTGAGATATTCACCGAAGCTGGGGTCGGTACCCAAGTAATGAGGTAAAGATGACCAGACACTTTCTAAAAGACGATGACCTAACAGGCGCCGAGCAGCTGGAAATTCTTGAGCTGGCTATTGAGCTCAAAAAGAATCGCTTCAGCCAAAAGCCTTTTGCTGGACCGCAAACTGTCGCGGTGATTTTTGATAAGACTTCGACACGCACCAGGGTTTCTTTTGCCGCCGGGATTTCAGATCTTGGGGGAGTGCCCTTGATTATCGATAGCGGTTCATCGCAGCTCGGGGCGAAAGAATCGGTTGCTGACACGGCCAAGGTTTTGGAGCGTCAGATGGCACAGATTATTTGGCGCACCTATGCTCAAGCTGGTTTGGAAGAAATGGCGCAGAACTCTTCGGTGCCGGTCATCAATGCGCTCTCGGACGATTGGCACCCCTGCCAGCTATTGGCCGACTTACTCACCATCAAAGAACGCTTTGGTAAGACTCAAGGCTTGAAACTGGCCTATATCGGAGACGCTAATAACAACATGGCGAACAGTTATTTGGTTGCTTGCGCGTTGGCCGGAATGGATGTTTCGGTCGCAGCGCCATTTGGCTTTAGGCCCCAAGAGAATGTCGTACTTCGGGCTTTAGAGATTGCAAAAGAGTTTGGTCGCACTATTGAGGTATTCGAAAACCCCAAGGATGCGGTCCAGGATGCTCACGTGATTGCTACTGACACCTGGGTGTCAATGGGAATGGAGCATGAGAAAGCAGCGCGGCTGGAAACTTTTGCCAATTACGCCGTAGATCAAGCCTTAATGGATCAGGCCGCAGAGGACGTCGTTTTTCTGCACTGCCTGCCCGCCTACCGAGGCTATGAAGTGTCGGCCGAAGTGATTGATGGTCCGAGGTCTCTGGTTTGGGATGAGGCCGAGAATCGATTGCATGCCCAAAAGGCACTCATGCTTTGGCTCTCGAGGCAGGCCTAGGTTCTTTGAGTGACGCAGCTTGTGGAGTCTTTGCCTCGTCGGCCGATTAGTAAACTCCTAGGTATTCAAGATTGGTTGGTTTTATATGGCGCAAAGTAATGATGCACTCTGGGGTGGAAGGTTTGCCTCCGGGCCAGCAGATGCGCTTGCGGCACTGAGTAAATCCACCCACTTCGATTGGCGCCTAGCAAGCTACGACCTTTTGGGAACCAGCGCTCACATTAAGGCACTGAGCGCAGCCGGCTATCTCGATCCCGATGAGCTAGAGATTTTAGAAAAAGCCATTATCGAACTCGATAAGCGAATTCGCTCGGGCTCCTTCAAGCCAAAGCCTGAAGAAGAAGATGTTCATGCGGCCTTGGAGCGCGGTTTAATTGAAATTGCCGGAGCGGATGTTGCGGGCAAGATCAGAGCGGGTCGCTCGCGTAATGATCAAATTGCAACCCTTGTGCGCAGCTTCATGCTCGATGCCGCTGACTTACTGGAACAAGAGCTGACTAGCTATCTAGGCGCACTTTGCGATCAAGCAGAAGAGCACGTTGGTGTTGCAATGCCGGGTCGCACCCACTTCCAGCACGCTCAGCCGGTGTTGCTGTCGCATCACCTTCTGGCCCACGCCTGGCCTCAAGTAAGAAACTTGCAGCGGATTGAGGATTGGCGTAAGCGCGCCAAGAAATCCCCCTACGGTGCAGGGGCGCTGGCTGGAAACACCCTGGGTCTTGACCCAAACTTGGTTGCCCAAGAGCTCGGGTTTGACGGCCCGACTGAGAACAGCATGGATGCCACTTCGGCTAGAGATTTGGTGGCCGAGTTTGTCTTTATCTGCACGATGATTGGCATCGACCTGTCGAGGTTTTCCGAAGAGATTATTGCCTGGTCAACCTATGAGTTTGGTTATGTCAAATTGGATGATTCTTTTTCTACCGGGTCTTCAATCATGCCGCAGAAGAAAAACCCTGATATTGCTGAACTTGCCAGGGGCAAGTCCGGTCGACTAATCGGGAACCTAAGCGGTCTTTTGGCCACGCTCAAGGGGTTGCCGCTGAGTTATAACCGCGACTTGCAAGAAGACAAAGAGCCCTTATTCGACTCGGTGGATACCTTGCTGCTTGTCTTCCCGGCCTTCACTGGCATGGTTGCAAGCTTGAAATTTGATCGTGAAAGGCTCGAAGAGCTAGCCCCAAAGGGATTTTCTTTGGCCACCGATGTTGCGGAGTGGCTCGTAAAACAGGGAGTAGCGTTTCGGGATGCTCACGAGATCACGGGCAACCTAGTCAAACTTTGCGAATTGCAAAACTGCGAGCTGCATCAGGTGAGTGATCAGGAGTTGCAAAAGATTTCTAAACACCTAAAGCCTGAGGTTCGCGAGGTAATGAGCGTTACAAGCGCGGTGAAGTCAAGAGACGGGGCCGGCGGGACAGCGCTACCCCAGGTATTGGAGCAGTTGCTGGCGCTTCGTAAATTGGCACCAAGGAGGCAGGGCTAAATGGCAACATTGGAAACCCTCAGGGCCCAGCAGAATGATTCGAGTTTTGAACACATAATCGACGAGCTCTTGTGGCGAGGACTAATTGCGTTATCCACTGACGAAAAGGAGCTAAGAGCTGCACTTGGCGCTGGGCCTATTACTTATTACTGCGGTTTTGATCCGACCGCCCCCTCTTTGCACCTTGGCAACTTGGTCCAGCTACTGACCATGCGTCGGATTCAATTGGCCGGCCACTTCCCACTGGCTTTGGTCGGGGGAGCTACAGGTTTGATTGGTGATCCGAAGCCAAATGCGGAGCGCACCTTGAACACCAAAGAGACGGTGGCGGATTGGGTTGAGCGCCTGGCGGCCCAAAACGCTAGGTTCTTAGATTTTGAGGGACAGTTTGCGGCCAGGATGGTCAACAACCTTGATTGGACCAGTCAATACAGCGCGATTGATTTTTTGCGGGAGATAGGTAAGCACTATCGGGTCGGAAAGATGCTCTCCAAAGACTCGGTTAGCGCGAGGCTAAATTCAGATGCGGGCATCAGCTACACAGAGTTCAGCTACCAAATTTTGCAAGGGTTAGATTTTCTAGAGCTAAATAGGCGTTATAACTGTGTGATGCAAACTGGGGGCAGCGACCAGTGGGGAAACCTTACTTCGGGATCCGATCTGATTCACAAGGTTGAAGGCAAGAGTGTGCATTTGATTGCCACGCCCTTAATAACCAATTCCGATGGTAAGAAATTTGGTAAAAGCGAGGGCAATGCTATCTGGCTTGAGGAATCGCTAACCAGTGCCTACGCGATGTATCAGTTCTGGTTGAATACCGAGGATGCCGACGTTATAGACAGACTAAAGGTTTTCACTTTTCTTTCTCGATCAGAGATCGAGGAGTATGCACAGAAAGTCGCGCAGGAGCCTTTCAGGCGTGAGGCACAAAGAAGGCTGGCTTTGGAGGTGGTAGAGCTTGTGCACTGCGCACAACAGGCGATCGGGGCCGAGGCTGCCTCGCTGGCGCTTTTTGGCTCAGGAGATCTCCACGCTCTGGATGAAAAAACTCTGAGAAGTGCCCTCATTGCGCTGCCCAGTATTGAGGTTCGTATGGGCACTTCGGTGGTCGAAGCATTAGTTGCCACGGGACTATCCGAATCCAACTCGGCAGCCAGGCGCGCAATCGAGCAAGGAGCGGTCACTTTCAACAAAATCAAGGTTGAGTCAGTTGATGATGAGATCTCAGATTTTCTGCACGATTCGATGGCCATTTTGGGGCGTGGAAAAAAGAATTTAGCCGGACTTTTCCTAGTGAAATAGGGAGTTTCAGAAGATTTATCAGACAATCTTGGGTTTGATTTGACAGTGTGACCAAATCGTGACTAAGCTCTACCGAGTTGACCAAAGCTAGGCAAGATCCAATGAGATCGCCGGTTCAAGTGCAACACTTCCAAGATCTAAAAAAAGACCCTTGTGGTCGACATTTTTAGTGTCTAGGATTTAGGTCTTCAGATTCGAAGTTTGATGAAGATTTCTGGGTAACCAGAAGTTGACAAAGAGCTGAAAATCAGTAGGCTTGTGAAGCTGCCCTGAGGCTGATTCGAAAGAAGAAATCAGGTGCATCCGATCTTTGAGAACTCAACAGCGTGCACAATGTCGATGCCAAAAACCTCGGTCAGAACTTGTTCTGGCAGAGATCCTTTTTGGATAAAGATACAAAACAGAATTGTCAGTAGACAGTTCGAAAGCCAAATCAAATTGATCGCCTCATTTCCGAGGCGTTCGTAAATGCTTTGCTGATTTATCAGTGAAACAATTTTTTACGGAGAGTTTGATCCTGGCTCAGGACGAACGCTGGCGGCGTGCTTAACACATGCAAGTCGAACGATGAAGCTGGAGCTTGCTCCGGCGGATTAGTGGCGAACGGGTGAGTAACACGTGAGCAATCTGCCCTTGACTCTGGGATAACTGCGGGAAACTGTAGCTAATACCGGATACTTTCCTCGGTGGGCATCCACTGAGGAAGAAAGAATTTCGGTCAAGGATGAGCTCGCGGCCTATCAGCTAGTTGGTGAGGTAATGGCTCACCAAGGCGACGACGGGTAGCCGGCCTGAGAGGGTGACCGGCCACACTGGGACTGAGACACGGCCCAGACTCCTACGGGAGGCAGCAGTGGGGAATATTGCACAATGGACGCAAGTCTGATGCAGCAACGCCGCGTGAGGGATGAAGGCCTTCGGGTTGTAAACCTCTTTTAGCAGGGAAGAAGCGAAAGTGACGGTACCTGCAGAAAAAGCACCGGCTAACTACGTGCCAGCAGCCGCGGTAATACGTAGGGTGCAAGCGTTGTCCGGAATTATTGGGCGTAAAGAGCTCGTAGGCGGTTTGTCACGTCTGCTGTGAAATTTCGAGGCTCAACCTCGAAATTGCAGTGGGTACGGGCAGGCTAGAGTGCAGTAGGGGAGATGGGAATTCCTGGTGTAGCGGTGGAATGCGCAGATATCAGGAGGAACACCAATGGCGAAGGCACATCTCTGGGCTGTAACTGACGCTGAGGAGCGAAAGCGTGGGGAGCAAACAGGATTAGATACCCTGGTAGTCCACGCCGTAAACGGTGGGTGCTAGCTGTGGGCCACATTCCACGTGGTCCGTGACGAAGTTAACACATTAAGCACCCCGCCTGGGGAGTACGGCCGCAAGGCTAAAACTCAAAGGAATTGACGGGGGCCCGCACAAGCGGCGGAGCATGCGGATTAATTCGATGCAACGCGAAGAACCTTACCAAGGCTTGACATATACAGGAAAAGCGTAGAAATACGTTCCCCGCAAGGTCTGTATACAGGTGGTGCATGGTTGTCGTCAGCTCGTGTCGTGAGATGTTGGGTTAAGTCCCGCAACGAGCGCAACCCTCGTCCTATGTTGCCAGCACGTAATGGTGGGAACTCATGGGATACTGCCGGGGTCAACTCGGAGGAAGGTGGGGATGACGTCAAATCATCATGCCCCTTATGTCTTGGGCTTCACGCATGCTACAATGGCCGGTACAGAGGGCTGCAATACCGTAAGGTGGAGCGAATCCCAAAAAGCCGGTCTCAGTTCGGATTGAGGTCTGCAACTCGACCTCATGAAGTCGGAGTCGCTAGTAATCGTAGATCAGCAACGCTACGGTGAATACGTTCCCGGGCCTTGTACACACCGCCCGTCAAGTCACGAAAGTCGGTAACACCCGAAGCCGGTGGCCCAACCATTTATGGAGGGAGCCGTCGAAGGTGGGATTGGTGATTGGGACTAAGTCGTAACAAGGTAGCCGTACCGGAAGGTGCGGCTGGATCACCTCCTTTCTAAGGAGCATCTCGAAGAACTTCGGTTCTTCATAGAGAGCCGCTTACATGCAAATGTTATGTAATCGGTTAGCTCATGGGTGGAACATCGCATTGGATAGATAAAAAAATCACTCGATCAGTACGCCTTTATTGGTTGGAACATCGATGATGGATGAATTTGTTTGCACGCTGTTGGGTCCTTGGGGATCGGAAACGATAACCCAGGGGCCATTTGGAGTTTTAGGACTTCATTGACCCGGTTCGTATTGAGATCAGAAACGATCGAATGCGGAACCGCACGTACTTTGAGAACTACATAGTGGACGCGAGCATCTTTATGGTCTGAATTTATTCAGACCAACGATTTTACATAAATTTATTTATGGAAGATCTCTTTGTGTATCAAGTTTTAAAGAGCACACGGTGGATGCCTTGGCAATAGGAGCCGAAGAAGGACGTAGAAATCTGCGATAAGCCTCGGGGAGTCGATAATCAGACTTTGATCCGAGGATTTCCGAATGGGGAAACCCAGCCAGACTCGATCTGGTTACTCCCGTCTGAATGTATAGGACGGGTAGAGGGAACGTGGGGAAGTGAAACATCTCAGTACCCACAGGAAGAGAAAACAACAGTGATTCCGTAAGTAGTGGCGAGCGAACGCGGAAGAGGCTAAACCAAGCATGTGTGATATCCGGCAGGAGTTGCATGTTTGGGGTTGCGGGACTTTTCAGAAGGTCTGCCGACCTTCAAGAGTATGTCAGTCATATAGACGAATGGTCTTGAACGGCCAGTCATAGAGGGTGCGAACCCCGTAGTCGAAATGTGACTTCAGCTCGAGAAGTATCCCAAGTAGCACGGAACCCGTGAAATTCTGTGTGAATCAGCGAGGACCACCTCGTAAGCCTAAATACTACCTATTGACCGATAGCGGACAAGTACCGTGAGGGAAAGGTGAAAAGTACCGCGGGAGCGGAGTGAAATAGTACCTGAAACCGTGTGCTTACAATCCGTCGGAGCCAGCTTGTTCTGGTGACGGCGTGCCTTTTGAAGAATGATCCTGAGAGTTAGTGATCTGTGGCAAGCTTAACCCGCGAGGGGGAGGCGTAGCGAAAGCGAGTCTGAATAGGGCGTTTTAGTCGCAGGTTCTAGACCCGAAGCGAGGTGATCTACCCATGGCCAGGTTGAAGCGAAGGTAAGACTTCGTGGAGGACCGAACCCACTTCAGTTGAAAATGGAGGGGATGAGCTGTGGGTAGGGGTGAAAGGCCAATCAAACCTCGTGATAGCTGGTTCTCTCCGAAATGCATTTAGGTGCAGCGTCATGTGTTTCTCTCTGGAGGTAGAGCTACTGGATGACCGATGGGCCCTACAAGGTTACTGACGTCAGCCAAACTCCGAATGCCAGAGAGTTAGAGCATGGCAGTGAGACTGCGGGGGATAAGCTTCGTAGTCGAAAGGGAAACAGCCCAGACCACCAACTAAGGTCCCAAAGCGCTTGCTAAGTGGGAAAGGATGTGGAGTTGCAGAGACAACCAGGATGTTGGCTTAGAAGCAGCCACCATTTAAAGAGTGCGTAACAGCTCACTGGTCAAGTGATTCCGCGCCGACAATATAACGGGGCTCAAGCAAGTCACCGAAGTTGTGGCATTTATACATTGCTAGGCCGTAAGGTCCAGGCGTATAGATGGGTAGGAGAGCGTCGTGTGGCGAGTGAAGCGGCGGGGTGACCCAGCCGTGGACGCCACACGAGTGAGAATTCAGGAATGAGTAGCGAAATGCGGGTGAGAAACCCGCACTCCGGAAGACTAAGGGTTCCAGGGCCAGGCTAATCCGCCCTGGGTAAGTCGGGACCTAAGGCGAGGCCGACAGGCGTAGTCGATGGACAACGGGTTGATATTCCCGTACCGGCGAAGAACCGCCCAAACTAATCCAGTAATGCTAAGTAGCTGAAGCTATTTGTTGAGGCCTTCGGGCCGATCTGAATAGGGGAGCCTACGACCCTATGCTGGTGCGGTTAGCGTATTAACAGGTGTGACGCAGGAAGGTAGCCTCCGCGGGGCGATGGTTGTCCCCGTTTAAGGACGTAGGGCGAGAGATAGGCAAATCCGTCTCTCATATAGCCTGAGATCTGATGATGAGTCCGCAAGGACGAAGTGGGTGATCCTATGCTGCCAAGAAAAGCATCGACGTGAGGTTCAAGCTGCCCGTACCCCAAACCGACTCAGGTAGTCAGGTAGAGAATACTAAGGAGATCGAGAGAATCGCGGTTAAGGAACTCGGCAAAATGCCCCCGTAACTTCGGGAGAAGGGGGGCCTGAGGCGTGTATGGATTTACTCCAGAAGCGCTGTATGGCCGCAGAGACCAGTGAGTAGCGACTGTTTATCAAAAACACAGGTCCGTGCGAAGTTGCAAAACGATGTATACGGACTGACTCCTGCCCGGTGCTGGAAGGTTAAGAGGACTGGTTAGCAGTAATGCAAAGCTAGGAATTTAAGCCCCAGTAAACGGCGGTGGTAACTATAACCATCCTAAGGTAGCGAAATTCCTTGTCGGGTAAGTTCCGACCTGCACGAATGGAGTAACGACTTCTCAGCTGTCTCAACCGCGAACTCGGCGAAATTGCACTATGAGTGAAGATGCTCATTACGCGCAGAAGGACGAAAAGACCCCGTGACCTTTACTATAGCTTGGTATTGGTGTTCGGTGTGGCTTATGTAGGATAGGTGGGAGACTGTGAAGCCTGGACGCTAGTTCAGGTGGAGTCATTGTTGAAATACCACTTTTGTCACCCTGGATATCTAACCACGAACCGTAATCCGGTTCTGGGACAGTGCCTGGTGGGTAGTTTAACTGGGGCGGTTGCCTCCTAAAAAGTAACGGAGGCGCCCAAAGGTTCCCTCAGCCTGGTTGGTAATCAGGTGTCGAGTGTAAGTGCACAAGGGAGCTTGACTGTGAGACTGACAAGTCGAGCAGGGACGAAAGTCGGGACTAGTGATCCGGCAGTGGCTTGTGGAAGCGCTGTCGCTCAACGGATAAAAGGTACCTCGGGGATAACAGGCTGATCTTGCCCAAGAGTCCATATCGACGGCATGGTTTGGCACCTCGATGTCGGCTCGTCGCATCCTGGGGCTGTAGTAGGTCCCAAGGGTTGGGCTGTTCGCCCATTAAAGCGGCACGCGAGCTGGGTTCAGAACGTCGTGAGACAGTTCGGTCTCTATCCTCTGCGCGCGCAGGAAATTTGAGAAAACCTGACCCTAGTACGAGAGGACCGGGTTGGACAAACCTCTGGTGTGTCAGTTGTACTGCCAAGTGCACCGCTGATTAGCTACGTTTGGGAGGGATAACCGCTGAAAGCATCTAAGCGGGAAGCCTGTTTCAAGATGAGATTTCCATGACTTAGGTCGAGAGGGCCGCAGCTAGATTACTGCGTTGATAGGCGGGATGTGGAAGTGTCGAAAGGCATGGAGCTGACCCGTACTAATAGCCCGATAACTTGATACAACTTCAAAACTTTTGCTTGCGTCCACTGTGTGGTTCTCGAAGTACGTTCGAGAACCGAATACTAAGCTTATGCTTAATCGATTCACGTGCTTCAATAGTGTTTCGGCGGCCATAGCGAGAGGGAAACGCCCGGTTACATTCCGAACCCGGAAGCTAAGACTCTCAGCGCCGATGGTACTGCAGGGGGGACCCTGTGGGAGAGTAGGACACCGCCGGACTTACTTTAGAAATGGCCACTCCTTTTGGGGTGGCCTTTTCTATTTAAGCCAAAAATTGCTCAAGGAGTTAAATAATGGAAGAACGCGGCAGGGGCAGACGCCCAAACGAAAAGCCCGAGGGCCCTTCTGGTCGAGGGGAGCGCAACGAATCAGAGCGGCCCGAGTGGCAACGGCGCGTAGAGCGAGTCCGGACTGACGAAAAGTCACCCTTGATACCCAGTGCCATCACCCCTGAAGACCTTGATATAAGTGCTCGAGTGCAGCTCAAGACTTTGACCGCCGAGAACGCCGAGATGACCGCCCGTCACCTAGCGATGGTTTCTTTGTTGATTGACGATGATCCTGCACTGGCGCATAAGCACGCTTTAGCAGCCTCTAGAAGGGCTGGCCGCTTGGCAATAGCTCACGAAACTCTAGGTCTTACTGCATACGCAGTAGGAGATTTCACTTTGGCTCTGCGTGAGCTTTTAACGCATCGGAGGCTTTCCGCTTCGAATGAGCAGTTACCTTTAATTGTTGACTCGGAACGAGGGATGGAGCGTCCGCAACGAGCCTTGGAGGCTGTTGTTGGTGTGGACCGAACCACTCTCCCAGTTGGAATTCGAATCAATCTTGCAATCGCACTTTCTGGGGCCAGGCTTGACATGGGCGAAGCCAAGCTCGCGCTCCAGGAGCTTGAAATTCCAGAGCTTTCTCCTAAACGTGTCCACGAACAATCGCCGGCATTATTTCGCGCCTATGCCGAATGTCTGCGGGAGCTGGGTCGCAATGGCGACGAATGGGACCTGCTTGCTGAAAGAGCGGAGACCGCAATAGCCACTCAGGATGGCGAACTCTTCGAGATCTTCGAGGAAATCAGCATCCCAACCAGCGAGGAATTTGACGCCACCATGAAACCTGAGAAAAAAGAGTACAAGCCACGCCGCGAAGGTGAGCGTGAGGAGCGGCCACGCCGTGAAGGCGGATATTCCAGACCCGGGGGTGACTCCGCTCGACCCTCCAGGCCAGCTGATGATCGCGATGAGCGACCAAAGCGCAGTTTTGGAGTTCGACCACCCCGTGATTCCGATTCGCGCCCATCAAGGCCAAAGCCTATGGGAGATCGAACCGATAGACCCGCAAGAAGCTATGAAGATAGACCACGCCGCGAAGCCGGATACTCAAGACCGGGAAACGACTCCTCTCGGCCTTTCAGGCCAGCTGCCGATCGGCCGCGAGATGGGCGTCCCGCTCGTGAGGGCGATCGCGATGACCGACCTCGTCGTGATTCGGATTCGCGTCCATCAAGGCCAAGGCCTCAGGGAGATAGAACCGATCGACCCGCAAGGAGTTATGAAGACAGACCACGCCGCGAGGGTGACTCTGATCGGCGTTCCAGGCCAGCTGGTGATCGGCCAAGGGATGATCGTCCTCGCCGCGAGGGTGATCGACCTGATCGACCTGCAAGAAATTACGAGGACAGACCACGCAGAGATTCGGATTCGCGTCCGTCAAGGCCAAAGCCTCAGGGAGATCGAACCGATCGACCCGCAAGAAGTTATGGAGATAGACCACGCCGTGAGGGTGGATATTCCAGACCAGCGGGCGACTCCGCTCGACCTTCCAGGCCAGCTGGTGATCGTGATGAGCGACCAAAGCGCAGTTTTGAAGACCGACCTCGCCGTGATTCCGACCCTCGTCCATCGAGGCCAAAGCCTCAGGCAGATCGAACCGATCGTCCAGCCAGAAATTCCGAAGATCGACCGCGCCGCGAAGCTGGATATTCCAGACCAGGAAGTGACTCCGCTCGGCCTTCCAGGCCAGCCGGTGATCGGCCAAAGGATGAACGTCCGAGGCGCGATGGTGACGCGAGGCCCGCTCGGTCTTCCGATCAAAGACCCTCCAGGCCAAATGGTTCGAAGCCAGTAGAGCGGAAGCGATTCGACCGAGGTGATTCAAAACCGAGGAGGCCAAATGGCTCAGCTGATTAGTGGTTACGATTCGTTGTTGTTGGATCTTGACGGGGTTGTCTATTTAGGTAAAGAGCCCGTGAAAAAAGCCGTATCTAGCATTCTTGCTGTGCACTCAATGGGATTGAAGGTGGGCTATGTGACTAATAATGCTTCCAGAACCCAAGAATCCATGGCGGCGCAATTAGTTAGTTTTGGATTACCCGCCACCTCATCGAGCCTGATTGGTTCCGCTCGAGCTGGGGCAAAGATGCTTTTAGAACGAATTGATGTTGGCGAGAAAGTGTTAGTTGTTGGCGGGGAGGGCCTCAGGCTGGCAGTCTCGGAGGCGGGTTTTGAGATAGTTGATTCTTATAAACAGCTTCCTAGGGCGGTAATTCAGGGCTTTAACCATGATGTGTCTTGGGATGATCTGGCTGAAGCAAGCTATGCAATCCAAAATGGTGCAATCTGGATTGCCACCAATCAGGACTGGACCATACCAAAAGAGGACGGCATTGCTCCAGGTAATGGAACTCTTGTTTCCGCGGTACATACCGCTGTCGGAATACTTCCTGAGGTTGCAGGAAAACCATTTGCGCCCATATTCCTTGAGGCAATCAGTCAGCTTGACGTTTCTAATCCTCTATTTGTGGGGGACCGTCTTGACACCGACATCAGGGGGGCAAATAACTTCGGTATTGATTCGGCTTGCGTGATGACAGGAATCGCTACTCGTAAAGAGCTGTTGGGAGCCAAGGCTGAGGATCGACCAAAGTTTATTCTGGCGGATCTAAGTGAGTTGTTGGTTGATTATCCCAAGTCGAAAAAGACCAAGTACGGTGTCCGAGTCAATAGAACAGAGGTGGAGCTTTTGGCTGGAAAGGTTTTGGTTTCTCGAGGCGACCCAGCATCATTTGACGCTTTACGCGCTGCAAGCGAGCTAATCTGGAACTGCGGCACACCGATTTATGCACTTGATGTCGAGCCGGCTCTTTTTAGTTAGGAAACTGCCATGGACAGTGAACAGATTTTGAACCAGATCAAGGTCATTGACGGCTTGGAGCCGCAAGCCCAGATTGAGGCGCTCGGTGAGGTAATCTCGCGCATCGAAGAATTGCTCAACTAATTGGCTGAGCGATTGGATATTGAGCTTGTTGTGAGATCCCTTGCTCGATCCAGGTCTCAGGCTGCGCAGCTAATCTCGCAGAACAGAGTTGAGGTCAACGGGAAGTTGGCAACAAAGTCTTCTGCAAAAATCGAAGAGTCTGACCTTGTCTCTTTGACAGAGGGCGCTGACTATGTTTCTAGAGCGGGACAGAAGCTCGCCGAGGCTCTGATTGAGTTTGGAGTGACTCCGTCCGGCTGGTGCCTTGACGCTGGGTCATCAACCGGTGGTTTCACTCAGGTGCTCTTGCAGCGGGGGGCAATTGGGGTTGTTGCGGTGGATGTCGGCCACGACCAGCTGGTTCCTGAATTGAGAAATGACGAGCGAGTTATTTCTCTTGAGGGGTGCAATCTTCGCGACCTAACCCCCGAGTCGCTAAAAGATCTCGCTGGCAGAAGTCTTGATTTTTCATTAGTGGTCGCAGACCTTAGCTTTATTTCTCTGACACTCGTGCTTTGCCAGCTAGCGGAATTGGCACCAAAAGCGCCAATGGTGCTTTTGGTGAAGCCACAATTTGAGGTGGGAAAACACTCGCTTAGCGCCAATGGGATAGTTACTGACTGGCGAGAGAAGGCCAGGGCAATGTCTCAAGTCGCAGATAACGCTGTGCAGTTGGGGTATGAAATCTCCGGATTGACTACTTCTAGCCTAAAAGGGACTCACGGAAACGTTGAGTTCTTGTTGTGGATAACGCCTAATAGAGAAAATAATCGGCAACAATGGTCTAAAGAAATTGAGAGGTTGGCCAAGGGCAAATGAGCCGCAACATCCTTTTAGTCACAAACGCTCAATCGCAGTCGCAGGCGAGCTTAGTTTCCGATGTCTGTCAGCTGCTTGCCGCCAATGGCCTGAGCTGCATTTTTGAACCCGGTGAGCTCGCCAGGCTCCAGTCACAAGGGGCCGAGATTGAGTCTCAAGTTGAATACGGTTCCCAGAAACTCGAAGCAGTTGTGGTCCTTGGCGGCGACGGGAGCATCCTTAGAGCCGCCGAGCTAACTTTCGGGAAAAATGTTCCCATACTTGGAATCAATACCGGGCACGTCGGCTTCATGGCGGAGGCTGAACTCAGTGGACTGGACGCGGCAATCTCCGCCCTTTCCCAAAAAAATTATGAGGTGCGAGACCGAGTCGCCCTTGAAGTTTCGGTAATGGTCTTAGGCGTTGAGGTCTTCAAGTCTTGGGCGCTAAATGAGGTAACGGTCGAAAAAAGTGCTCGAGAGCGAGTCCTTGAGGTGGTCATGGAGGTCGACGGTCGTCCACTCGCGGCTTTTGGCTGTGATGGAGTATTGGTCTCTACCCCCACCGGCTCCACGGCTTACGCTTTTAGTGCTGGAGGACCGGTTGTCTGGCCAAATGTGGACGCGCTTCTGCTTGTGCCGCTAAGCGCACACGCTCTATTTGCAAGGCCACTTGTCTTGGGCACGAATACGGAGATTGCCGTCGAGGTTCTTGCTCGAAGTGTCAGTGCCGGGGTGATGTGGTGTGATGGCAGGCGCAGCTTTGATTTGAGCCCTGGATCTCGGGTTGAGGTCTACAAATCGGACACCTCAATTCCAATGATTGTGCTTAGCGATGCTCCCTTCACGGATCGCTTGGTAAGAAAATTCGCCCTGCCAGTTGTTGGCTGGAGGGGCCCGGAGGCTCCGAATTGATTGAGTCAATTTCTATAAGAAACTTAGGGGTAATCAGTTCGGCGCAGTTGAATCTTTCCTCGGGTTTTACCGCACTGACAGGGGAGACTGGTGCAGGGAAAACCATGGTTTTAACTGCCCTGAATCTTCTACTTGGCGGGCGAGCCGACTCCGGCTCGGTTCGCAATGGCGAGAGCGCGCTTTTTGCCGAGGGGCGTTGGTTCGGAGTGGACAGGGCACTCTCTGAGCAACTCGCCGATCTTGGTGCTGATCTGTCCGAGGGTGAGCTGATCGTGAATCGAACGGTTTCACAGGATGGCAGGTCCAAGGCGGCAATTTCTGGTGCCTCGGTCCCGATTTCTGTTTTGTCTTTAATTGCTGATCAACTTGTCACTGTTCACGGACAATCGGATCAACTGCGCTTGCGTTCTCAGGGCGCTCAGCGTGGAGCACTAGATGCCTTTGGGGGAGCTGAGCTAGCCAAGGCGCTTAGTTCCTACTCGGCAAATTATTCAAGCCATAAAGCCATAGCTTCTCAGCTAAAGCGGATGCGAGGCAGTAGTGCCGAGGAGCAAGTGGCGCTTGCGAAACTTCGAGAACTGATATTCGACATCGAAGCACTTGATCCATTTATCGGGGAGCTTGGTGAACTCTCAGAAAAAGTTGAGCGTCTGGGAAATGTGGAGTCGCTTCGCGAGGCAGCCGATAAGTCCCATGATGCTCTGAGCTCTGATACAAACTCTGATGTCATGTCCCTTGCCGCAGCGGCTCGCAAGGCCCTCGAGTCCTCCAATGACCCGATTTTACTCGCGCTGGGCGAGCGACTCAAGGAGATTGGAATGCTCGCTGGCGAGGTTGCCGCAGACCTATCCTCCTACCTAGCTGACCTTGATGCCGACCCCTCTTTATTGCAGAAGTTCTTGGCCAGAAGGGCGGAGCTGATTGCATTGGAGCGCAAGCACAGTAGGAGTTGCGATGAGCTCGTTGCGAGCTTGCCAGAACTTCGAGGGCAAATATTGAATTTAGATTCCTCTGACGAGCAGCTAGAGCATTTAGAAAAGCAGCTTGCGGCGAAGCTCTCAGAGCTTGCTGAAGCAGCTCACGATTTGACTAAAGCCAGAATTTCTGCGAGTGAACGCCTTAGCAATTTGGTAAGCGTGGAGCTTTCGCAGCTTGCCATGGGTGGCGCAGCGCTGGTCATTTCGGTTGGCGAATTGGCCGAGTTTGAAGCAACTGGCAAAGATTCAATCGAGTTTCTACTCAGCTCTCATCCAGGAGCCCAACCTAGACCTTTAGGTAAGGGCGCCTCGGGTGGGGAGCTATCAAGAATCATGCTAGCTATTGAGCTGGTGTTGGCAGAGTCGAACACGCTTCCCACGATGGTTTTTGATGAGGTCGACGCGGGCGTTGGCGGCCAAGCGGCAGTGGAATTAGGGCGAAGGTTAAAGAAACTATCTGAAACCACGCAGGTGATCGTAGTTACCCACCTAGCCCAGGTCGCCGCATTTGCGGACCATCAACTTCTGGTGTCAAAAAACTCCGCCGGAGAATTCACCGCAACTTCGGTGAATGAGCTTTTTGGCCACGATCGCGAGGTGGAGTTGGCAAGAATGCTCTCCGGAAGCCCAGATTCTGCGGTTGCAATTCAGCACGCCAGGGAGCTTTTGCAAACTAACTAGCAAAGTTTCGTGTCACTGATAAATGGCAGGCAAATCGCTGATAGATTCAGATTCCATGGCTGAACCTGCTCAAACTCCAAGACATATCTTTGTTACCGGAGGCGTCGCCTCCTCATTAGGTAAAGGTTTGACCGCCGCCTCGCTGGGAAACCTTCTTAGAGCCCGTGGCCTTTCGGTTGTTATGCAGAAACTAGACCCCTATCTCAACGTTGACCCGGGAACGATGAATCCTTTTCAGCACGGCGAGGTCTATGTCACCGAAGACGGTGCCGAAACAGATCTTGATATCGGCCACTATGAGCGCTTTTTAGACATCAATCTAAACGCTGCAGCCAATGTCACCACTGGCCAGGCTTATTCAACCGTGATTGCCAAAGAGCGTCGCGGCGAGTATCTCGGCGACACGGTTCAGGTGATTCCTCACATAACCGACGAGCTAAAACGCAGAATGCGCTTGCAGGCAGATCAAGACCCGGTTCCGGATGTGATAATTACTGAAATCGGTGGGACTGTCGGAGACATTGAATCCCAACCCTTCATGGAAGCCGCTAGGCAGGTGAGACAAGACATCGGTCGCGATAACGTATTTTTCGTTCACGTCACCTTGGTTCCCTATCTGAAGCCATCCGGGGAACTCAAGACCAAGCCAACCCAGCACTCGGTTGCCATGCTTCGCTCGCTGGGTATTCAGCCCGATGCGATTGTTTGCCGTGCCGATCGCGAGCTGCCTGATTCAATTAAGAACAAGATTGCTTCGATGTGTGACGTGGATCGTGAGGCCGTTGTGACCGCGGCAGATGCCAATTCAATCTATGACATTCCAAAAGTTCTCAACTCCGAGGGTCTAGACACCTACATCATCCGCAAGCTTGGCTTAGTGTGTGGCGAAGTGGACTGGTCTCACTGGCAACCAGTTCTAGACGCGGTCCATGATCCAAAGCATGAAATCACTGTCGGCTTAGTTGGCAAGTACATAGACCTACCGGACGCCTACCTCTCTGTGACAGAAGCACTCCGAGCCGGTGGGTTTGCCGAAAACACGAAGGTTTCGATTCGCTGGATTAAGTCAGATGATTGTGAAACCCAAGGCGGCGCTCGCGACCAGTTGGCTGATTTGGATGCAATTTGTGTCCCTGGAGGCTTTGGCATAAGGGGAATTGAGGGCAAACTCGGGGCGCTCAAATTTGCTCGAGAAAACCAGATTCCAACCCTGGGGCTTTGCTTGGGACTCCAGTGCATGGTGATTGAATATTCGAGAAACGTGGCTGGAATAAAGGGTGCGACCTCTAGTGAATTTGAGCAAAACGCTGAGCATCCCGTAATCGCAACCATGGCCGAGCAGGTCGATGTTTTGGCTTCGGGGGATATGGGCGGCACCATGCGGCTTGGGGTATACGAGGCTAAATTGACTGCGGGTTCGATTGTGGCAAATGCCTACCAATCGGAATCAGCACTTGAGCGCCATCGCCACCGCTACGAGGTCAATAACCAGTATCGTGATCAGATTTCGGAGGCCGGGCTGGTATTTTCTGGAACTTCTCCAGACGGCACTCTGGTCGAATACGTCGAGCTTCCAAAAAACGTGCACCCTTATTACGTTGCAACCCAGGCTCACCCTGAGTTCAAGTCTCGTCCAACTAACGCTCACCCTTTGTTTCACGGATTGGTAAAAGCGGCTCTAGAGCGCCAAAAGCAGCAAAAACTCTTCGACGAGAGCTAGCACTTGCAGCCGCTAGATAAATATTTGCGGCATCTAACCGTGGAGCGCGGTTTGAGTAAGAACACTTTGGCTGCTTATAAAAATGACCTCGCCAAGTACTTCGGATTTTTGAATCGGCTGAGCGTGTCGGTCGAGGGCGTAACTGCCGAGCTTCTGCAAGATTTCGCGGTTTCTTTGGGTGAATCCGGACTAAAGGCGACTAGCTGTGCTCGCATTTTGGCCGCAATAAGAGGATTTCACAGGTTTTTGGTGCTCGAGGAAATTAGAACTGACGATCCGACAGCGCGGCTGAGGCCGATAAAGCTCCCGATGCGACTTCCGAAAGCGCTCAGTCAAGACCAGGTTCTCAAACTCTTAGCTGCCAGTGGACCCGAACCAACGGATGAAATGGCTGACCCGATTGGGCTGCGCGACCGCGCAATCTTAGAGCTGATGTATTCCTCCGGAGCTCGGGTCAGTGAAATAGTCGATTTAGACCTTGATGAAATAGTGAGTAGCGGCCTTCTGAGAGTCAGAGGCAAGGGCGCGAAGGAACGAATTGTTCCGATCGGCTCGTATGCCTCGAGAGCCTTGGATGCTTACCTGATTCGAACTAGACCGTTATTAAACAAAAAAGCTGGATTGCCAGCATTATTTCTAAATCAACGTGGGGGCCGGCTTTCTAGGCAGGGCATTTGGGGGGTTATTCAAAAAGCCGGTAGGGCATGTCAGCTTGAGGTGTCTCCCCATACCTTGAGGCATTGTTTTGCTACTCATCTGATTGAAGGTGGAGCCGATGTCAGGGTGGTGCAGGAACTACTCGGCCACGCTTCAGTGGCCACGACACAGATTTACACAATGGTGACTATTGACACACTCAGGAAGGCCTACCACGCTGCGCATCCACGCGCTCAGCGGTAGTATTTAGCCACAATCAACTGGAGGTACCGATGTTCCTTTCTGAAAAGGTATTCCCCGTTCCGGCAGCGCTAAAGCAGCATGGCCCGGCTCGAATTATTGCTATGTGCAATCAAAAAGGTGGGGTAGGGAAAACTACCACCACAATTAATCTGGCAGCCTCTCTTGCGGAGTACGGTCGCAAAGTTCTCGTGGTTGATTTTGATCCCCAGGGCGCCCTAAGCGTGAACCTAGCGGCTGACTACCAGGATGCACCAACCATTTACGAGTTGATGATGAACGTCGGGGTCGACCCACACACTGCCATTCAAAAGACCCAGATTGAAAATCTAGATATTATTCCGGCAAACATTGACCTATCGGCTGCGGAAATGAACCTTGTGACCGAAATGGGTAGAGAGAGAATTCTGGACGGCATTTTGGCCAAGGTCAAAAACGAATACGACGTGATATTTATCGATTGCCAACCGTCGCTTGGGCTTTTGACCGTAAACGCGCTAACTGCAGCCCATGGGGTTTTGATTCCCATGGCGACTGAGTTTTTTGCCCTGCGGGGAGTGGCACTTTTGGTCCAGACCATCGAAAAGGTCAAGGCCCGCACCAACCCCAGCTTGACTTTGGACGGCTTGATTCCCACCATGCACGATAACCGCACCCTGCACGCCCGAGAGGTCTTGGAGCGCTTGCAAGAAGCATTCCCGGGCGAGGTCTTCGACACTGCGGTGGACCGCACCGTAAAGTTCCCAGACGCCACTGTGGCCGGAAAGCCAATTACGACATTCGCCCCCAATTCCGATGCCGCCGAGGCGTACCGACGAGTGGCCAGAGAGCTGGTTGCGCGTGGCAGTGCAGCTTGAATCTGAAATCGATTTTCAGCTCCAGATAGCCAATTTTGAGGGCCCTTTTGATCTACTGCTTCGGCTGATTGGTAAGCACGAGCTCGATATCACCCTGATCTCGCTTTCGAAGGTCACCGAGGAGTTTCTGAACTACGTCAGAAAGCTCGATGCTAAGGCAGAGATTAATAGCGCGAGTGAATTTCTAGTGATCGCCGCGACCCTTTTAGACATAAAGATTGCCAGCCTTTTGCCACAGGGCGAGGTGGTGGATGCCGAGGATGTGGCAATGCTCGAGGCAAGAGACCTACTATTCGCGAGGCTTTTGCAGTATCGGGCGTTCAAGGAGATTGCGAGCTGGTTTTCCACATCGCTGGAAATCGAGTCGGGCCGGATTCCCCGAGAGGTTCGACTGGAGGATCGTTTCAGAAAAGCGCGACCAGAGCTGAGATGGACTACCGAACTTGGCGAGTTCGCGAAGATTGCAGAACTGGCATTTTTGCCTGTGGCAATTCTCGGGGTGGAGCTAACCCACTTACACGCTCCCAAAGTAAGCATTAGAGAGCAGGCCCGAATCATGGTGGAGCTGCTTCGTAAAACTGGCTCTGCGAGATTTAGAGAGCTAATGCTAGGAACCAAAGATCGCAGTGAGCTCGTAGCAAGGTTCTTGGGTCTACTGGAGCTTTACCGCATGGGTTCGGCTTCTTTTTCGCAGCCTGAAGCATTCGCGGATTTCACCGTGGTTTGGGTTGATGACGCCTTTGACATGGATCAGCTAGCCCAGTTGGGATCGGAGTTCGATGACTGATTATCAGCTGCGTGCAGGATTAGAGGCGATACTCACGGTCGCAGAGACCCCGCTGAACATAATCACAATAGCGGGCGCCCTAGAGGTTCCAATAAATGCGGTTCGAGAAGAGCTAGAGGCTCTCAGGGTGGAATACGAGCAGGCTAATAATGGCCTCGGTCGGGGCTTTGAGATTCGTGAGGTTGGCGGCGGCTTTAGGCTTTATGTGAGGACCGAGCACGACTGGGCGGTCAAGCAACTGGTGGCAAATGAAAACCCCGCGAAGCTATCCCAGGCTGCCCTTGAGACTTTGGCAGTGATTGCATACCGGCAGCCGGTGGCGCGCGGGCAGGTTTCCTCAATCCGAGGAGTAAACGTAGACTCCGTGGTGCGTACGCTCTTATCTCGAGGCCTAATCACCGAGCTTTATCTTGATAGCGACAGCGGCGCCGCCATGTTTGGCACGACTGATCTTTTATTAGAAGTGCTAGGAATAAACTCATTGGAAGAACTACCTTTAGTGAGCCCATATCTACCAGGTCAGGATGACATTGATTGAAAATGAGGGAGTAAGACTCCAAAAGGCACTTGCTGCCGCAGGTGTCGCCTCCAGAAGAGCATCCGAAGAACTGATCGTCAAGGGCAAGGTGAGGGTTAACGGCAAGGTTGTAACCGAGTTGGGTAGTCGAATCAATCCTTTAGAGGACATGGTTTCGGTAGACGGTCGCCCGATCCAGATGGACCCGGATCGGGTTTATATCGCTTTTCATAAGCCCCGTGGAGTTGTTTCGACTATGAAGGATGAAAATGGTCGGCCCTGTTTAGCCGATTATTTCCTTGGTTTCGATCGGGTCTTCAACGTTGGAAGACTCGACTCTGAGACCACGGGTATTTTACTCATGACAAATGACGGAGAGTTGGCCAATCAACTGGCGCACCCATCTTTTGGAGTGCAGAAGGTCTATTTCGCCAAAGTACGGGGTCAAATAACTCGAGCGGAGATGACCAAGCTCACCGAGGGGGTCAAGCTGGAGGATGGTTTATCAAAAGCTGATGCGGCGAAGGTTGTAGACCAAAACGAGCAGTCATCTTTGGTGGAGCTATCAATGCACTCTGGCAAAAATCGGGTTGTGCGTCGAATGTTTGAAGAAATCGGCTTCCCGGTGTTAGATCTCACCAGAAAAAGCTTCGGGCCTCTCAGGTTAGGGAATCTCAAGCCGGGTCAATATCGTGAGCTGGGTAAGCTGGAGGTTAGTTCGCTGATGGAAGCGGCGCAATCTTCGGAAAAGGCTAGAAAGAGGCGGTAATGGCGGTTAGAGCGATTCGCGGCGCAATCCAGCTTGACCAAGATGAGCGCAGCCACCTTTTGCAATTAACTGCCGAATTGGTCACTAAGGTTTTGCACGAGAACGATTTAGAGATGGCACATCTAATCTCTATCTGGTTCACTGCAACACCGGATGTTGTGAGCGAGTTTCCGGCGCTCGCGGCAAGGGAGCTGGGCCTCGGGGATGTGCCTCTGATGTGCAGCGTAGAGATGAATGTCAAAGGCGCGATGCCAAGAGTAATTCGGCTGATGATTCACGCTGAAACCCCGAAGTCCCGCAGCGAAATTCAGCATATCTATCTTCGTGGAGCCAGCGGTCTAAGGACCGATTTAGCGCAGTGAGCGAACCAAAAGTACTAATTATTGGGGCAGGGCTATTGGGCACCAGCCTTGGCCTGGCACTATCCCGGCAAGGTGTGGTTCCGGGTATCGAAGACCTATCCAAGGCCAACCAGAGGCTTGCCATCGAATACGGCGCAGGTGTTCGGCCTTTTGAAGAACCCGACTTGGTGTTTGTGTGCGTGCCACCGGACATCACTGCCCAAGCGGTTGTCGATCAGCTAAAAAAATACCCTAGAGCAATCGTGACCGATGTTGCCAGCGTCAAGTCTTTCATTTTGGAAGAAGTCGCCAGCCAGGTCGATTCCGCCGCGCTTGCAAGATACGTAGGCTCTCACCCGATGGCTGGTCGGGAAAAAGGTGGGCCCGGTTCGGCCCGGGCGGATTTATTTTTTGCCAGACCTTGGGTAATAACACCGAGAGTCGATAACGACTCGCTAGCAGTTTCCCTAATTAGGGATGCCGCGAATCGAATCGGAGCATTGCCAATTGAGCTGAGTGTTGAAAAGCATGATTCAGCGGTGGCGCTGGTGTCGCATTTGCCGCAACTTCTTTCATCTTTACTGGCTGCCAGACTTCTTTCGGGTTCTGAGGAGCAGTTAAATCTGGCTGGTCAGGGATTGCGCGACACGGCTCGCATTGCATCAAGCGACGCCGATTTGTGGATTCAGATAATTAGCCAAAATGCTGGGCAGATTTTGCCACTTCTGGTGGGTTTGCAATCAGATTTGAATCAACTGGTTGCAAGCATTTCGAATCTTGATGAGGTTGGCGCCTTGGCAAAGGTTCACACGATTTTGGATGCCGGCAATCGTGGGGTTTCCAAGATACCCGGCAAGCACGGTGGTAAGTTCCTCGAGTATCAGCTTGTGACCGTAGTTATTGACGACTCGCCAGGAGCATTAGCCGGATTGCTTATGTTTATTGGCGAGATCGGTGTCAACATCGAGGACCTCAAGCTCGAGCACTCGCCTGGCGCGGCAATTGGTTTGGTGGAGCTCCAAGTAATGCCCGAGTCCGCTGGTCGCTTGGTTGAAAAACTTTCCGAAAATGGCTGGCGGTTGGTCTAGTGACAGGGTTTGTCGTGGCAATCGACGGCCCGGCCGGATCGGGAAAATCAAGTGTTAGTAAGGCCGTGGCAACCCGGCTAGGTTTTGGTTATCTTGACACCGGTGCCGGTTACCGAGCTTTTGCGATCCACGTCCTAAATAACCCAGGAGTGCTGCCCGAGAATTTGACTGAATCTTTTGATTACAGAATCTCGATCAATCCTGAGGTTCAAAACGTTTTTCTCAACGACCAAGACGTTACCGATTTGATTCGAACTGAAGCAATCGCCAAGGCGGTGGGGCCAATTGCGCGGAACCTGATAATTCGAAAATTCCAGAATTCCGATGCAAGGGCGAGAATCCTGTCTTGCGATCTAGCGGGCATTGTTGTGGAGGGTCGAGATATCACCACTGTTGTTGCCCCCAATGCAGCGATTAGAATACTGCTAACCGCTTCAGAAGAAGTGCGAATGAAAAGAAGGGGCCTGGAGCAGACTGAGTCTGCCGAGAATCTGGCCCAAAGAGACATGAGCGATTCAAAAGTCGTTGATTTTATGACGCCCGCACTCGGCGTTGAATTACTCGACACTACCAATTTGGATTTCGAAGGTAGCGTCCAAAAGGTGCTAGAAGTGATTGAGGCAAAAAAGCATGGCTGAAGAATTTGACCCAGAAATTTATCTGGCTAGAACGGAAATTTTAAGAGAAGAGCTCGAAGACTACGAGCTCGAAGAAGAAGACCTCGCGCTGCTAGGTCTTGCGCTGGACGATGATTCAACCCCGAGATACAACCCAGCGCCCCCGGTGCTAGCGATTGTCGGAAGACCAAACGTTGGCAAATCCGCTTTAGTGAATAGGATCTTGGGTCGCCGCGAAGCGGTGGTCGAAGATAAGCCTGGCATAACCCGTGACCGAGTTTCCTATAAGGCGGATTGGAACGGCAGGGCACTTACCCTGGTTGACACCGGTGGCTGGGAGCACGGTGCCATGGGTCTAGATGCTGCGGTGGCCGAACAGGCAGAAATCGCAGTCGATTTAGCTGACGCGGTCTTATTTGTGGTGGACGCCCTAGTTGGGGCAACCTCCTCAGACGAGCGGGTGGTAAAGATGCTTCGTGCATCCGGAAAGCCGGTGTTTTTGGTGGCCAACAAGATTGACGATTATCACCTTGAGGCCGAGGCTGCCGCGCTTTGGTCACTAGGCCTAGGTCAGCCCTATCCAGTTTCTGCCCTGCACGGCAGGGGAGTGGCGGATCTTTTGGATGCCGCCCTCAAGATCCTTCCCGAAAAATCCAACATCGCTAAGGATGAATACTCTGGGCCACGTCGAGTGGCTCTAATTGGCCGCCCGAATGTTGGAAAGTCTTCGCTTCTAAATAAGGCCACCGGCACCAATCGCGCCGTGGTTAGTGATCTAGCTGGAACAACCCGTGACCCGGTAGACGAACAAGTCGAGATTGCAGGAAAGATTTGGCGTTTTATTGATACTGCCGGAATCAGAAGAAGGCTTCATCGAGTAATTGGCGCGGACTTCTACGCAGCGCTGAGGACAGCTGCTGCTTTAGAGCGCGCTGAAGTAGCGGTCGTTTTATTTGATGTCACCGAGCCAATTAGTGAGGCCGACATCAGAATCGTGCAGTTGGCCCTTGATTCGGGTAGGGCTCTAGTACTGGCTTTCAATAAGTGGGACATGCTCGATGAAGAGCGACGTATTTACATCGAAAAGGAAATTGACCGGGACCTAGCTCACGTTGATTGGGCTCCGCGGGTTAACATCTCAGCCCTAACCGGGCGCCACCTCGAGAAGCTGGTTCCAGCCCTTGAGCTCGCTTTAGAGTCCTGGGAACAGCGCATTCCAACCGGCAAGCTCAATGCCTTTGTTCAAGAACTTCAGGCCTCAACTCCCCATCCGATTCGTGGCGGAAAACAACCGAGGATTCTGTTTGGTACTCAAGCCGCATCAAGGCCACCAAAGTTCGTATTATTCGCATCGGGATTCATCGAAGCCGGTTATCGCAGGTTTATTATTCGTAAGCTCCGCGAGACTTATGGCTTCGAAGGAAGTCCGCTTGAAATTGGAGTTCGCGTCAGGGAGCGCCGCAAGCGCGGCAAGTAGTAATAAATGTTTCAGCACCTACTGAGCGCACTTAGGGGTTTTCTGATTGGCACCGCCGAGGTAATTCCCGGGGTATCGGGCGGCACCTTGGCACTGGTTACCGGAGTCTACGATCGAATCATCGGATCCGCCGCTGCCACAGTCCAGGGTTTGATTTGGCTAATTAGATTCAAGCCGAAATCCGCGCTGATCGAGTTCAAGAAAATTGACGTTGCGCTTTTGGTTCCGCTTTTAATTGGGATGGTGCTGGCAATTTTTTCAGCAGCCGCAGTCTTAGAGCCGCTTCTTTCTAATTACCCAGAGCTTTCTAGAGCGGTCTTCTCCGGCATGATTGCGGCTTCGATCTATGTGCCATTTTCAATGGCCACCAGGCGATGGAAGCTCAAGGATTATCTGATTGCGGGAGTGTTCGCCTTGGCCGCATTTGCCTTGACCTCACTCCCGGTAATGGAAGCCTCCAACCCGAGCGGCTTTGCGATTGTTGGAGCGGCCGCAATCGCGGTTTGCGCGCTAGTTTTGCCTGGAGTCTCTGGCTCGTTTTTTCTTTTAGCGCTGGGTATGTATGCGCCAACTATCAGCGCGGTGAATGACTTGGATTTTGGTTATTTAGGCCTATTTGTCTTAGGCGCAATCTTGGGTCTAGCCAGTTTTGCTTCGGGCCTGAATTGGCTTTTAAATAACAAAAGACGAATGACCTTGGTGGCAATGACTGGCTTAATGCTGGGATCGCTTAGGGCATTGTGGCCTTGGCAAGATGAGGCAAAAAACTTCACCCAAATCACCGATCTAAGTGCAGTATTGGTCGCGTTTGGTCTTGGGGCTGCTCTGATTATTGGCGTGATAATGCTTGAGCGTCGAATTCATCAATAGACTAAGAGAGCTAGTTTTTAGCGGGATGTAGCGCAGTTTGGTAGCGCACTTGGCTGGGGGTCAAGGGGCCGCAGGTTCAAATCCTGTCATCCCGACAAATCTGACTAAGACAATGAAATAAGGTCCGCATAGCCTTCGTTCCAGTGATCCTCATCGCCATCAGGCAGGATTAGCACCCGCTCAGGATTCAAGGCCCTGACTGCTCCCACATCGTGAGAGACCAAAACAACAGCACCCTTAAAAGTTGACAGCGCGCTCAATATCTCTTCGCGACTGGCGGGGTCGAGGTTGTTGGTTGGCTCATCCAAAAGCAAAACGTTTGCAGAAGAGACCACTAGTGAAGCTAGGGCCAGTCTGGTTTTTTCTCCACCAGATAGCACACCTGCGGGCTTATTTACATCGTCACCGGTGAACAAAAATGATCCCAATACTTTTCTGGCATCGGTGTCTGGAATCTGCGGAGCCGCATCCTGCATGTTCTGCAACACGGTTCGATTAACATCTAGGGTCTCATGCTCCTGAGCAAAATAGCCGACCTTCACGCCGTGACCTTCGATTAGGTGCCCGGTGTCAGGCTTATCCACCCCTGCCAAAATTCGCAACAGAGTGGTTTTGCCGGCACCGTTTAGCCCGATGATTACAACCTTTGAACCCCTATCGATAGCGAGGTCTACAGCGGTGAAGATCTCAAGTGAGCCGTAGCTCTTCGAAAGATTTTCGGCCATCAGTGGAGTGCGACCGCAAGGGGCTGGGTCTGGGAACTTGATCTTGGCTACTCGCTCCACGTCTCTGACATCTTCGAGCGAATTTAGAAGAGCGTCAGCTCGGCGAACCATTTGCTTGGCGGCAACTGCTTTCGAGGCCTTGGCTCCGAACTTGGCGGCCTGGAGCTGCAAGGTGCTGGCCTTTTTCTCGGCGATTGAGCGATCGCGTTTGCGGCGTTCCTCGTCGGTGTTGCGAGCCTTTTTGTATTGGTTCCAACCCATGTTGTAGATGTCAATCACGGTTCGGTTACCATCTAGGTAGAACACGCGATTCACAGTATCTTCGACCAGGTCTACATCGTGGCTAATAACAATCAGACCACCCTTGTAGTTTTTAAGAAACTCCCTGAGCCAAACAACGGAGTCAACATCTAGGTGGTTAGTTGGCTCATCCAGAATCATGGTTTGTGCGTCCGAAAAAAGAATCCTGGCAAGTTCGATGCGCCTGCGCTGACCACCAGAGAGAGTCTTTAGGGGCTGATCTAGGATTCCGCCTTTGAGGTTAAGACTTCCTGCGATAGCCGCAGCTTCAGCCTCTGCGGCATAGCCTCCGGCGTTCTGAAAGCGCTCCTCAAACTTGGCGTAGTTGTTCATTGCGGTTTCGGAAATGCTTGGGTCTGAGCTGCCCATTTCTTCGGTAGCCCGGGTCATTTTTTCAATGAGTGATCCCAGCCCTCGGGCATTTAGAATTCTGGTTCGAGCTAACTCTTCCGGGTCCCCACTTCTGGGGTCTTGAGGTAGATATCCGATCTCGCCCTGGCGATCAACGAAGCCCTGGGAGGGCTGCCCGTCGCCGGCAAGAATCTTAGTGAGTGTGGTTTTGCCGGCGCCGTTTCTACCAACAAGGCCAACCTTGTCACCCTTGTCTACCCGAAAATTGACCCCGTGCATCAAGATTCGCGGTCCAATGCGAATCTCAAGGTCGCGCACGCCAATCATTTATTACTCCAAGGGGGGTTAGTTGTCGCAAATCAAAAGCGACCAACGAACCTTAAGCCTACCAACGACCATGGTTTATTGGGAATAGTTCCAATTAGCCAACTCTCAAGCTCAGGTTGAGATTGATGTCATTGTGCTTTCTGAGTGATTTATTGTTGATTTTAAGTGTACTTTTTCTCTCATGAAACTCACAGGTCAACGCCGACCCAAGGTCGGCCTCGCAGCTTTAGCTGCGCTACTAATCGGTGCCCTAGCATTGGGCACCCCCGCCGTCTCAGCTGAGACGTATGCAGTTCCAACTGCACCAGTTGCCGTAACTGTTATTCAAGCCGATGGTGGCTTAATGGTCTACTGGCGGGGGGCGCAAGGTTCTCCGCCAATCACCAACTATGTAATTTCAGGAGGCCCGGGCAGCTGTCCGATTATCGTGGGCCCAAATGCTCGCAGTGCACTTTTGCCAGCGCTGACTAAAGAGGCTATGACGGTCACTGTTCAAGCGGTTAACGCATACGGTTTCTCTGACTTAAAGGCCTCCACTGGAACGGTCAAAGCAAATAGCCTGGCTTCCAGCGACCTAAAAAATGTTCAGCTGCTGCAACTTAGTGATTTTCACGGTGCATTAGAGGCGAGCAGAACCGCAATCGGAGCCGCAGGTTTGGCGGCAGCCTTTGAGTCGGATCGCAACTTATCTAAAGCCACTTTGACGCTCTCATCGGGCGACAATTTCGGCGCAGCGCCTCCAATCAGCTCTCAGTTTGGCGAGCTTCCCACAATCAGGGCCCTAAACGGTATGAAGCTAGATGTCTCAACCTTTGGTAACCACGAGCACGATCGCAACACGCAGCACCTAAGAGAAATGATTCGCTACTCCGACTTTAAGTGGATCGTTAGTAACTACAGCTCACTCAAAGGCCTAAAGGCTTCGAACGAGAAGCGTGCCCAGAGTTACACCATCATCGAGCGCGGCGGGGTAAAAGTTGGCGTAATAGGCATTAACACCTCTCAGACAGTGGAGCAGGTCTTCCCCGGAAATCTAGACTTCACTTACGCCGGCGTCTCTTCTGAGATTGTGATTCAACCGGATGTTGCCAAGGCCCAGAAGGCTGTGGATGCAGCAATGACCGCAGGCGCTGACCTGGTTGTTGCCCTGATTCACGAGGGCTGGAACCAGAACCTTGGCGGTAAAGCACTAGGCCCGCTGATCGGTTTTGCCGAGGACCTCAAGGGTGTTGCGGCAGTTTATGGTGGCCACTCGCACCAGCAGTTCGGCTCCATAGTTAGTGGCGTAACAACTGCAATGGTCAAGAACTCGGGTGCGGAATACACCCGCACGCAGCTTTGCGTTGACACAAAGGCAAATAAAGTTCTCGGCTCATCGGTTGAGTTCATTGGTAAAGTCGATGTTGAAAGCCTTATCCCAAACGCTGCGGTTACCGCAATGGTCACCAGCTATAAAGACAAACTCAACGCGAAGATGGATATCAAAATTGGCACTGTAGCGGACCTCTCGCCTCGCGGCGGAAGGCCTGCGGTTGAGAGATCCGGAGAGGCAGCTCTTGGAAGCTTCACGGCCGATTTAGTTCGCGCTAAGTACGGGGTTGATCTTGCCCTTCTAAATGGTGGTGGAATAAGGGACACTTTCCCGGCGGGAAACTATAAGCCAGCTGACTCGTCTTTACGCCGACCAGCAGGAGCCGAGACTGTCGGGCCATTTGATGTCACCCTCGGTGACGCCTATACGGTTTTCCCTTTCGGGAACTCCATTAGCACCGTAATGGTTACTGGTGCTGGTCTTTGGGCAGCGTTAGAAAACGGAGTATCGAACTACCCGAACGACGGACGATTCCCTCAGATCTCTGGTTTTAAGTTCTCGTTCGATTCAACCAAGGCTGCTGGATCTCGTATCGTTTCAGTCACCAAAACTGATGGAACCTTGATTCCCAAGGACACCAAGAGCTACAGCATCGCAACGCTGGACTTCTTGGTTTACGGCGGCGACGGGTACACCCAGTTCAATCCCGCCAACCAGCAGGTTCGCGATTTGTTGGTCGATGTCTTCACCGATGGGCTGAGGGCTGATTTGGCCGCCGGCAAGGTGACCGCACTCAAGACTGACGGCAGAATTACCGTCATCAAGTAACAAATAAGTAGGAACACTTGTGGGCCCGGGCGAACCCTTGGCCCACAAGTCTTTAATGAGCTCTTTTCCAATCCAACCCAAAAAGTGCATCTGGGTTTTTGTTTTTTTGGCCGCTTATAGAAAAACTCGGAGGCCCTGATTACTGGAACTCTGTGTCGGAGAGCTAAGCGTGAGGCTCGTTTGATCACAGGCGAGCCAAGCCTTATTTTCTAGGGGGACTGGCTAGACTCGGGGAATGAGCGTTTTGAGTGAGCTGCGCAGTCTGCCGAATATGCTCAGCGTTTTAAGACTGTTGTTAGTGCCGGTGTTCCTTTATCTTTTGCTATCGGGGGATCACTACGTTTGGGCCCTGATTGTTTTGACCTTTGCCGGGGCAACGGACTGGCTCGATGGACAAATTGCGCGAAAATTTAATCAAATGACCAAGCTTGGGCAGGTTTTGGATCCCGCTGCCGATCGGCTTTACATAATTGCCTCAATTATTGGTCTAACTATTAATGGAACTATTCCACTTTGGCTTGCGGTCGTGATCCTCGCGCGCGATGTAATGCTGTTGATTGTTTATCCGATTTTGGCCACCCACGGATATGGCCCTCTCCCGGTTCACTTCTTGGGCAAAGCGGGCACCTTTGCACTGCTATACGCCCTCCCGTTACTGCTGATGGCCGACATCTGGCCCAGTGCGGACTTTGTCATCCTGCCGCTGGCATGGGGCTTCACATACTGGGGAATTGGGCTTTACTGGTGGGCTGGTTTCATTTACGTAAAACAGGTCTACGAATTGATTTTGCCAGCGCGAGAAAAAGCCTCTAAAGTTGTGGAGACAGGGGGAGGAGAAGCTAATGTCCAAGGAAAATTTCAGTGATGAAACTACCCGATTTGCCGAGGACTTATTACCCCAAGACCCCAATGAGCTGAGCCCAGAGGAAGTTTCTGCTGTCAAGGCGCTGCCATCTGGCTCAGCGCTGTTGATTGTGCGCAGGGGGGCGGCAGCCGGTTCTCGGTTTCTGTTAGATCAAGATCTAACATTGACCGGACGCCATCCAAACGCCGACATCTTTTTGGATGACGTCACCGTATCTAGAAAACACGCCGAGTTCCATAGGAGCGGCAAGAACTTTAGGGTCAAGGACCTGGGATCGATGAATGGAACTTATTGCGATGGTGCAAGAGTCGATTCTTGCGAACTCTCCGATGGCTCTGAATTATTGATTGGAAAATTTCGAATGACTTTTTATTCTGCCGAGAGTGATAAAGCGTGATGGAGTCTGCGGTTCGCAGCATCCAGCACCATCAAAAGCTCTACACGATCGGCCAAGTCCTGGCTGTTCTCAAGCCTGATTTTGGCGAACTGAGCCCCTCAAAGCTTCGGTTTCTAGAAGATCAAGGTTTAATTACTCCGGATAGGACCGAAGCCGGATATCGAAAGTATTCGGAAAACCAGATTGAGCGATTGAGAATCGTTTTGACTCTGCAAAGAGATCAGTACCTTCCGCTCAAAGTCATCCGAGACCACCTTGACGAGTTAGACGCAGGCCGCCAGCCGTTGCTGCCAATCGCTAGCCCTGCCTCGCTTCGAAGAGGACAGAGGTTTTCTACCAACCAGCTAAAGGCCGAAACTGGTATCAGCGATCAGGCGTTTCGCGAAGGTTCGGAACTTGGGCTATTCGCCGCACAGCCACATTCTTCGCACGAGGTTGAGATTGCTTTCGCTCTGGTGGGTCTCGAGCAGTTCGGCATCCAACCCCGACACTTGCGGGGCCTCAAGTCTGCAACCGAGCGCGAAGTGGGCATTATTACCGGTGTAACAGAGCCGATCATACGAAAAAAAGCCCCGGATTCTCAGGCACGAGCCGGCCACATTGCTCGGGAAATTGCCGAGCGTTTTGGTGCAATCCGCTCGCACCTGATTTCAGAAGTAATCGAAGAAATCGAGAGCTAATCGCGACACGCCGAGACTCAGCAGCAACCTTAAAGTAGAACTTGAAGGAATACTTATTAAGTCTTAAACAAGGAGAAGGCTATGGACTACGAACATTTATTGTTCACTGACGGCCTGCCGGCAACTGACATCGGCTATCGCGGGGCATCAGCCGCCGCCGCCGCCGGGATTTCTTATCGCCAATTAGATTATTGGGATCGCACTCAGCTAGTTATTCCAAGCATTCAGACCGCGACCGGTTCAGGATCTCAAAGACTCTATGGATTCAGGGATATTTTGGTCCTGAAGCTTGTAAAGCGCTTATTGGATACCGGAGTCTCGTTGCAGCAGATCCGACTTGCTGTTGAGCAGCTAAAAGCTGCGGGAATGAGCGATTTATCTAACACGACCTTGATGTCCGATGGCGCCCGGGTTTATTTGTGCACGAGCCAGGATGAGGTTATCGACCTTTTAGGCCAAGGCCAGGGCGTATTTGGAATTGCTGTTGGGCGGGTATTGCGCGAAGTTGAGGCGACTCTGGTTGACTTTGCTGCCGAGGAGGCACAAATAACCGATGAGCTTGCTGCTCGTCGAGCCCGCAAGATTTCTTAGCGCCTAAATAAACTCTGTTTTCGGGCGGCTTTTCTGGAAAGCGGCCCAATCTCTATTTCACCAGTAATGAGTTCAGCAATGGGACTGGATTGACCCCGAGTCGCTCGGCCAACTATTCCAACCCGGTCTCGCCTTTGAATCCCTTGGGTCATGTTCGATAGCGCTCCCGCCAGCAGCCAGTCAAAAGACTGAGCTACTTCTGGTGCGCCTTCGGCTGGCCAGGAGTGGATTGGCCTTGCGGCCCCGGTGGATTGCTGAATAGCGGCCCGCTCCTCAAAAAATGGCATTAGTAATTGTTCTGAAAACATTTCTCGAAGCTCTTTGATGCGGTATTCGTGCTCGTTGGATTGTGATCGATAGCGATTTACCACCACCCCTAGAAGCTGAAGTCTCGGGGTCAGCTTGGCGCTGATTTCGTTTATTGCTTTGCGAGCTCGGTCTGCGGCGATTACTGAGTAGAGCGAGGGCTCAGTAACGATCAAGACTCGATCCGATGCCACCCATGCCGTTCTTGTTAGGGCGTTTATTGAGGGTGGGGTGTCAATTATGACCAGGTCATAATCGTCTTCGATGAGGGTCAGAACCTCTTCTAATTTCCAGACATCCGCAATCGTGGGGGCCGGGTTATCAAGTAGCAAAGAGCGGGGGCTACCCACCATCACATCCATCTTGCTGCCCTTATGCCAGTGGGAGGCGACAATCGCCTTTTTGATGTTTTGAATCTTTGGGGATTGCAGAACTTCTGCTACCGAGAATCCCGATTGGCTAACTGCTCCCAGGCCACTGGTGGCATCGCTTTGAGGGTCGAGGTCTATCAAAAGCGTGTTTATTCCCTTATTGAGTGCAGCGGAAGCCAGGCCCAGGGCAATGGTGGTTTTACCTACTCCGCCTTTTAGCGAGCTGACGCTTAGAACTTGCACTGCAATAGGCTACCTTTTTATTAGTTAGTTGGCGCTTAGCAAGCCGGAGTTTCAGTGAGGTCCCATGTTTAAAAAGATTTTGGTAGCCAACCGGGGAGAAATTGCAGTTCGCGCATTCCGCGCAGCCTATGAAACTGGAGCTAAGACGGTTGCGGTTTATCCCTTTGAGGATCGCAACTCGGTTCACCGCCTCAAAGCTGATGAGGCCTACGAAATTCAGGCTGACGGATCTCCGGTGAAGGCATACCTGAGCGTTTCTGAGATGATTCGAGTAGCCAAAGAATCCGGCGCAGATGCCATCTACCCGGGATATGGATTCCTTTCAGAAAACCCTGATTTAGCCAGGGCGGCTAGAGAAAACGGGATTGCTTTTGTAGGGCCTGCGGCCGAGATATTGGAGCTAGCCGGAGATAAAGTCAACGCCAAGGCGGCTGCGATCCGGGCCGGAGTCCCAGTGTTGGCTTCGACTGAGTCCTCGGATGATAAAGCGGTACTGCTTCCTCAGGCCCAAGCAATTGGGTTCCCGCTTTTTGTCAAAGCGGTCGCCGGTGGTGGCGGTCGTGGAATGCGAAAAGTGGATGATGAGTCCCAGCTTTCGGATTTGCTAGATGAGGCGATGCGTGAGGCCGGAAGCGCTTTTGGCGATTCAAGGGTGTTTTTAGAGCAGGCGGTTATTCGACCCAGGCACATTGAAGTTCAGATTTTGGCGGATAATCACGGGAACATCATTCACCTGCACGAACGGGACTGTTCGATTCAGCGCAGAAATCAAAAGGTGATCGAAATTGCTCCGGCTCCGTTACTAGATGACGAGCTCCGCCAAATGCTTTTCGTTGATGCCGTGGCTTTTGCTAAAGAGATTGGGTATCAGAACGCCGGTACCGTCGAGTTCCTGATCGACACTGTCGGACCAAACGCTGGAAAGCACGTGTTTATTGAGATGAACCCGCGGATTCAGGTTGAGCACACCGTCACCGAAGAGGTGACCGATGTCGATTTGGTGCAGTCCCAGCTGCGCATTGCAGCAGGAGAGTCTTTGAGCGATCTAGGGCTTAGCCAAGAAAACATAAAGCCGCACGGTTTTGCGATGCAGTGCCGAATTACCACGGAGGACCCCGCCGCAGGTTTTAGACCGGATACCGGAAAGATAACCACCTACCGATCTCCTGGTGGCGCGGGGATCCGATTGGACGGCGGAACCGTTACCACCGGGGCGGAGGTTTCGCCGCACTTTGATTCGATGTTAGTGAAGCTGATTACTCGTGGGCGAGACTTCAAATCAGCCGTTGATCGAGGTAAGCGTGCCCTGGCGGAGTTCCGCATCAGGGGAGTGGCTACCAACATCAATTTTCTCCAGGCCGTGCTGGAGGATAAGGCCTTCGCGGCTGGAGATCTTTCCACGCATTTTATTGACGAGCGCCCAGAGCTATTTGAGACTCAACCCTCTAGGGACCGTGGCACAAAAGTCATGCAGTGGCTCGCAGAGGTAACCGTCAATAAACCCTATGGCGACAGGCAGGGCAAGCCCGACCCGGCAGTTAAGTTGCCAAAAGTTGACTTACACTCCAAGGCGCCCGATGGTTCAAGACAAAAATTATTAGAGCTTGGGCCCGAAGGCTTCGCTTCATGGATGAGGGAACAGACCAGGGTGCTGGTGACCGACACAACATTTAGGGATGCCCATCAGTCGCTTTTGGCAACCAGGGTTCGAGGCAAAGATTTGGTAGCGGTCACTCCGCACATCGCCAGGCTCACACCAGAACTTTTGTCGATTGAGGCGTGGGGCGGAGCTACTTACGATGTGGCGCTGCGCTTTTTAGGTGAAGACCCTTGGGACCGCTTGGCGAAACTTCGCCAGGGTTTACCAAATATCTGCATCCAGATGTTGTTGCGTGGCCGCAATACCGTGGGCTACACCCCTTATCCGGAAGAGGTAACCGAGGCCTTTGTGTCCCAGGCCGCCAAAACAGGGGTAGATATTTTCCGCATCTTTGATGCCCTAAACGACGTGAACCAAATGATTCCAGCCATCAAGGCGGTGAGGGACACCGGCACCGCCTTGGCTGAAGTGGGCATGAGCTATACCGGAAACCTTGCTGATCCCGAAGAAAAGCTTTACACCTTGGATTACTACCTTGGATTGGCTGATGAAATTGTGGCAGCCGGAGCTCACGTTTTGGCAATTAAGGACATGGCTGGGCTTCTTCGGCCAAAAGCCGCCAGGATGCTAGTGAGCGCGCTCAGAGATCGATTCGACCTTCCAGTTCACCTGCACACTCATGACACCGCTGGTGGCCAACTCGCGACTCTTATGGCAGCGATTGAAGCCGGCGTTGACGCGGTGGATGTTGCAAGCGCTCCAATGGCCGGAACTACATCTCAGCCCTCACTTTCTTCTTTGGTTGCGGCGCTCGCAAACACGGAGCGCGACACTCTGATGAGCCTTGACGCCGTCACAAACATCGAGCCCTACTGGGAAGCGGTGCGCAATGTTTATGCGCCTTTTGAATCTGGCCTACCGGGTCCAACCGGCAGGGTCTATCGCCACGAGATTCCAGGCGGTCAGCTTTCGAATCTTCGCCAGCAGGCGATAGCGCTTGGTTTAGGAGATCGGTTCGAGCTGATTGAAGAAATGTATGCGGCAGCAAACCAAATGCTCGGTCGTCCGCCGAAGGTCACGCCTTCTTCCAAGGTGGTGGGTGAATTGGCTCTTCATTTAGTGGCAGTGGGCGCGAACCCGAAGGATTTCGAAGAGAATCCTCAGAATTACGATATTCCAGACTCGGTAATCGGGTTCATGGCAGGAGAGCTTGGAGATCTTCCTGGCGGTTGGCCTGAGCCTTTCAGGTCCAAGGTCCTAAAGGGCAGGCATGTGGATATACGAGTCACTCCGGTTTCTCCGGAGGATTCCAAAGCGCTTTCATCATCTAATGACAAGCTGATTCGCAGCACCCTCAACAGGCTATTATTCCCAGGACCCACCAAGGAATTCGAGAGAATTCGAGAGCTTTACGGGGCTCTGGATAACGTTGCCACCCTGGATTACCTCTACGGCATTGACGCAGAGGGGGAGCACGTGGTTGAGCTTCGCAAGGGCCTGCAGCTTTTTGTTGGCCTCGAGGCGATTGGCGAGCCTGACTCAAAGGGCTTCAGAACGGTTATGACTACTTTGAATGGCCAGCTGAGACCAGTCACGGTTAGAGATCACAGCATTTCGGTCAGCGCTGTTTCTGCTGAAAAAGCAGATAAGAATAATCCCGGACATGCCGCCGCACCTTTCACAGGCGTAGTTACCCTAAAAGTAGCTATTGGTGACCAGGTATTAGCAGGTTCGCCAATCGCAAGTATCGAGGCCATGAAAATGGAAGCGAGCATAGCGGCTCCGATTTCTGGCAAGATTACGAGGCTGGGAGTGAGTGGCCCGACTCCGGTTGAGGGTGGGGATCTGATTGCAGTTATCGAGTAGGGACTTAATAAATGGAAAAAAATAACGAACCAACTGACCCCTCAAGGGGCTGGTCATCAGGGGAGGGCGCAGACTTTTCAGATCTGGAACTTGAACCTCAAACCGGCGGTATCAACCGAATAGCCCCCTCCGAGACGGTTTCGGTGGAGGTAGAGCTAGTGAGCCCGAGTATTTTCGATGAGGCCGAGCCGGCATCTATGCTCACATCTGAGAGATTATTGCAGGACAAAGCAAGACCCAATGCGACTCCAGAGACTTTTTGGCGCAGATTTGTCTTTGATATAAGTTTTGGAAAACTCAACCTGGGAGATAGCCGGAAAGTTCTGGCAAGAAAAGCACTTGACGCCCGAATTAATGCAAACCTTTTGGGTAAAACCAGGTTCGTGCCCGTGCTAACTCGCAAGGGTGGAGTTGGCAAAACAACCATTACCGCCCTAATTGGAATGGCGCTGTCTAAGGTGCGCGAGGACCGAATTTTGGCTATTGATGCCAACCCTGACCGCGGCACTTTGTCAGAGAGAGTCGCCAAGGGCACCACCAAAACCGTTCGAGACATTGTGAATAAAGCCAGCTCAATCACCGGCTTCACCGTGTTTTCAGAATATGTCTCGCGAGATAAAACCCGGCTCGATGTTTTGGCCTCCGATACCGATCCCATGATTTCTGAAGCCTTTGACGAGGGAGATTACAACGTAGTCGCGGACATCGCTTCGCGTTACTACAGCATTTGTCTAACCGATTGCGGCACTGGAATTGTGCACAGCGTGATGCGAGCAATTTTGCAAAGAGCAGATTCGATGGTTGTAGTTTCTGGCGGCTCAATCGATGAGGCGAGGCTCGCTTCGGAGACTCTAACTTGGCTGGAAGCCAATGGTTATTCGGATGTTGTGAAGGACTGCGTGGTCGCTCTAAACACTGCCACCTTTGGGACCGAATTGGTCAAACTTGATGAGATCGAGGCGCACTTCAAGACTCGCGTGCGCGCGGTTGTTCGCATCCCTTACGATCCTCAGCTCGCCGCCGGTGCCGAAGTCGATTTCGAAAAGCTCCACCCTGCCACTAAGCAGGCCGCTAGAGACCTTGCGGCCTTAGTGGTTGATGGGTTGGCGTGAGCGTTAGGGAAATCAGGCTTTTTGGGGATCCAATCCTGAAAACCAAGACAAAGCCGGTTCGAAATCTTGAATATGCCCACCAGCTGGTCGAGGATCTCTTAGAAACCGTTGCCCTACCCGGCAGGGCTGGGGTCGCGGCCAATCAGATTGGGGTGGGCCTGAGCGTCTTTGCTTATAACGTGGACGGGGAGCTGGGTTATCTGATAAATCCTGAAATTACTTTATTGAGTGGCGAGAAGCAGCTCATTGAAGAAGGTTGCTTGTCGGTGCCGGGGCTTTGGCACAGGGCTCCACGTTTCCCAGAAGCTACTGCCACCGGTTATCAGTTAGACGGTTCCAAGATTGAGATTGCGGGCACTGGACTATTGGCGCAGGCGCTGCAACACGAGTGCGATCACTTGGCTGGCAAAACATATCTAGACAGGCTCGAACCCACCGAACGAAAAATCGCCTTTAAAGAGCTGCGATCTCAAAAATGGTTCTTAGGCTAGTTGTAAATCCGGCTCAGTTGAATGTCAAAATCGGCCATGACCTTGGCTCGCTTGATTTTTAGCGATGGGGTCAGGTGACCCGATGCTTCAGTCAATTCCACGTCCAAAATCTCAAAAGCCTTGATTTGCTCGGCGTGTGAGAATTTTTTGTTCACCTCATCCACAGCCTTTTGAAGTTCGGCTCTTATCACCTCGTGCCTGCTGGCCTCCGAAAGAGTCAGGCGCTCTGTGACTCCGTTGTTCTGAGTCCAAACTGGCACCATCTCCGGGTCTAGTGAAATCAGTGCGCCTATAAAGGGCTTAGTATCCCCGACTGCAACAACCTGACCAATCAACGGGTGGGCTCTTAGCAGGTCTTCGATTGGGGCAGGTGCGACATTTTTACCACCGGCTGTGACCAGGATTTCTTTCTTGCGGCCCGTGATCGACAAGAAGCCATCCTCGTCTAGCTCGCCGATGTCGCCGGTTCTGAACCAGTCCTCTACAAACGCTTCGCGTGTGGCTGTTTCATTTCGCCAGTAGCCGCGCATCACGTTAATTCCGCGAAGCCAGACCTCTCCGTCTTGTGCAATCTTGATGCCAGTGCCTGGAAGCGCCCTGCCCACTTTGCCAATCTTGAGCCACTTGGGTCGGCCGATGACCGCCGCAGCTGTGGTTTCGGTAAGCCCGTAACCCTCTAGCACGATTAGCCCTATTCCGCGATAGAAATGACCGAGTCGAGCGCCCAGCGGGGCTCCTCCCGAAATCGCAAACTTAACTTCACCACCCATGGCTGCTCTAATCTTGGAGTAAACCAGCTTGTCGAAGACGCCGTGCTTGAGCTTCAGCGCCAATCCTGGACCAGACTTTGAATCCAGCGCCTTTGAGTATTCGATGGCAGCTTCCGCGGCCTGTCGAAAAATCTTGCCCTTTCCGCCAGACTCAGCCCTGAGTTCGGCGCCGTTGTAAATTTTTTCGAATACTCGGGGAACGGCTAGCACAAACGTGGGCTTGAAAACCGGAAGTACTTGAGCAACCAGCTTGCTGTCACCGAGGTGTCCGACTCGAATGCCGGACTGGACGCAAAGTATTGAAACATACCGAGCCAAGATGTGGGCGAGCGGCAAGAAGATCAGCGAGCTCTGATTTACATTTGCAATCTCCGGTATTTCTGCCTCAGCATTGCGACAGTGGTCAACAAAGTTTTTGTGAGTCAGCTCGCAACCCTTGGGGTTGCCCGTAGTGCCCGAGGTGTAAACGATTGTTGCCAAATCGGTCAGCTCCGCGTTTGAACGAGCCTTTTCTAGGTCCTCATCGGAGATCGACTCACCTTTTTGATTCAGCGCCGAATAGTCCTTGGTGTCGATGCGCCAAACCTTCGCCACCTTGGGGGTATTTACCTTTCCCTCAAGGTACCTCTCCATGTGATCGTCGTTTTCTATGAAAAGCGCCACGGCATCGGAGTCGGAGAGAATCCACTCGATCTGGCTTGCTGAAGAGCTCTCGTAAATTGGAACGCTCACAGCACCCGCGAACCAGATTGCGAAGTCGATAACACTCCACTCGTAGCGGGTGCGGCTCATGATTGCAACGGCTTGGCCGGGCTTGATGCCACTGGCCATCATTCCTTTTGCCAGTGAGACAACGTCTGAATGAAATTCACGCGAGGTCACGTTGCGCCAACTGCCATCTGGATTGACCCTAGAGAACAACGCGTGCTCGGGGTTCACATTCATTCTGTCCAACAGAATGTCGCTCGAGTTATTCGCTGGAACCGGTTCGATCAAAAGCGGCACATCGTAGAAAGTCATCGTTTCCTCCATCTGGTGGTGGTCATCACTCTATGACAGATTTTCAAGCTGACCCCTTGATTTATTAGCAACTGTCTCACAAAGATTTGGGTCTCATTTTGTGGGGTTGGGCATACTATTTAGGAGTTCCTAATTTGTTACTGAGGTCACGATTTGCTTGCTATCGGCATAGATATTGGCGGAACCAAGATTCTTGGTGCCGTGGTGGATGCAACTGGAAATATTCTTTCAACCAAAAAAATCCCCTCCCCAGCCCAGGATCCAGACAAAATGGTGCGGGCTGTGGCCGAACTGATTGCAGAACTTGCCAAGGGCGCACCCGAGGAAATTTTAGGGGTGGGGGTAGCGGCTGCGGGATTTATAGATGCAGAACAGTCCACAATCCTTTACGCGCCCAATCTAAATTGGCGCAATGAGCCGCTCAGGGATCGACTGCAAGCCAGTGTGCCTTTTCGCATCGTGATCGAAAACGATGCGAATGCTGCCGGCTGGGCAGAATATAAGTTTGGCGCAGGCAAAGGCTCTAAAGACATGGCGATGCTGACCCTGGGCACTGGGGTTGGAGGAGCGATTATCGCCGATCATAAGCTGCGCCGTGGTGGCTTTGGTATTGGTGGAGAACTCGGCCACATTCGCGTTGTTCAGGATGGATTGCAATGCGGTTGCGGCCGCAAGGGCTGCGTGGAGCAGTACGCCTCTGGCTCGGCGGTTGTGAGAGAAGCTAAAGCTTTGGTTGCCGCGGGCTCACCGCTGGCCTCAAGGCTCACCGAATTGAGTCAGACACCCGATGGCCTAACTGGAATGCTTGTTTATCAGGCTCTTTTGGAAGGCGACCCCGGGGCAATTTTTCTTGTGAATCAGGCCGGGGGATATTTGGGTCAGGCGATGGGGAGCATCACGGCTGCTATTGATCCTCAAATTTATGTAATAGGGGGAGGGTTAAGTGAGGCTGGGGAATTAATTCTGGCCCCGATTCGAGAAGCGTTTCTGAAGGAATTGCCGGCTCGCGGGTTTCGACCCGAGGCTCGGGTGGTTGCGGCCACTTTCAGCAATCAGGCGGGAGTAATTGGCGCTGCCGACCTCGCAAGAGAATCGCTTGGCTAAGCTTAGGTAATCGCGATGCAGGAGATCAGGTGACATATTTTTTTCTCAAGAACTTTGTTCTTGGGCCAATTCTGAAACTGCTGTTCCGTCCGTGGGTTCGTGGGGAAAAAAATATACCCAAATCCGGCGGTGTTATCTTGGCCTCAAATCACCTTTCTTTCATTGATTCAATTTTTCTCCCCTTAAAAACTCGCCGGCCAATCACCTTTTTGGCGAAATCCGAGTACTTCACCGGTAAGGGACTGAAAGGCGCTCTAACTCGTTGGTTTTTCAAAGCCACCGGCCAGCTACCCATCGATCGTTCAGGCGGTAAGGGTTCCGAAAATTCTCTCAATACCGGGCTTGGGGTTTTGGAGCGCGGCTTGGTTTTGGGAATCTATCCGGAGGGAACTAGATCACCTGACGCAAAGTTATATCGCGGCCGTACTGGGATTGCGCGGATGGTACTAGAAGCTCAAGTTCCGGTTTTTCCCGTGGCTATGATCGACACCGACAAAGTCATGCCGATTGGTGCGAAACGCCCCACCATTCATAAAATTGGCGTCGCAATCGGCGAGCCGCTGGATTTTTCTAGGTTCGCGGGCATGGAGGGGGAGCGCGCAGTCTTGCGCGCAGTCACCGACAAGATTGTCTATGAGATTTATAAACTTTCTAATCAAAAATACGAGGATGTTTATGCATCCTCAGTAAGAAGCCGGCTGGCTAACCCCAGCTAATAAGGAGAAACATGTCTGAGTTTGGTTTAGACAATTACCTCAATCTCGAGGCTAAGCAGCAGCCCAACTGGGTGGATGCTGAGGTTTTGGCAAAGACCAAAGCCAGACTTGCCAACCAACCCCCACTGGTATTCGCCGGCGAGGTTGACACCTTAAGGCAGCGTTTGGCTCAGGCGGCTAGTGGTAAAGCGTTTTTGCTGCAGGGTGGTGACTGCGCTGAGACCTTTGGGGATGCCACCGCAGATCAGATTCGTAATCGCATTAAGACCGTTTTGCAAATGGCTGTGGTTTTGATGTACGGCTCATCTTTACCAGTGGTCAAGATGGGCCGCATGGCGGGGCAATTTGCCAAGCCACGCTCCTCCGATTTTGAGACTAGGGGTGAGATTACCCTCCCCGCCTATCGAGGCGATGCTGTGAACGCCTACGAGTTTGATGCTGTTAGCCGAACCAATGACGCGAATCGCTTGATGCAGGCCTATCACACCTCGGCGAGCACCCTAAATCTAATCAGGGCCTTCACAACCGGCGGTTTTGCCGACTTACGTGAAGTACACGCTTGGAATAAGGGTTTTACCGACAATCCAGTCAACAAAAAATACGAGTCAATTGCTCAAGACATCGATCGTGCGATGAGGTTTATGGAGGCCTGCGGGGTCGACTCGGCGGAGCTGCGCTCCACCGAATTCTTCGTATCGCACGAGGGTCTGCTGATGGATTACGAAAGACCCCTCACCAGAATCGATTCCCGCACCGACCAGCCCTACGCGACCTCGGGTCACTTTCTTTGGATTGGCGAGCGAACTAGGCAACTGGACGGCGCGCACGTTGACTTTTTGGCTAAGGTTCGAAACCCGCTTGGGGTAAAGCTTGGCCCGACAACCTCGGTGGATGACGCGTTGGCTCTAATCGACAAGCTTGACCCAAATCGCGAGCCAGGACGTTTAACCTTTATTACTCGCATGGGAGCCGGCAAGATTAGAGATCAGCTACCAAAGCTAATTGAAGGCGTGCGAGCCTCAGGGGCTCAGCCGTTGTGGATCACAGACCCCATGCACGGTAACGGAATTACCACTGAAAATGGTTATAAGTCGCGCCGGTTCGACGATGTAATGGATGAGGTAATGGGCTTTTTTGAGGTTCACCGCGCCCTTGGCACCCACCCGGGTGGATTGCACGTAGAGCTCACCGGTGATGATGTCACCGAGTGCCTGGGTGGCTCTGAGCACATCGACGAGGAGGCGCTAGCTAAGCGCTACGAGTCAGTTTGTGATCCTAGGCTCAACCACATGCAGTCTCTGGAGCTCTCTTTCTTGGTCGCCGAACAGCTGGTTCAGACCTCGAGGAGTCAAGCTTGAATACCTCTGAAGTAGAGCACTGGATCACCTTGGATCAGGCATCCGATCAGTTGGGAATATCAACTGCCAAGGTGCGCAGGCTAATTGATGAGCACATTTTGTTTGCAGTGAGAATAGACAAGCAGCCGATGATGCCAGCCCACCTAATTTCAAATGGTGAGCCACTGAGCAGTATTAGGGGCAGTATGTTGCAACTAATCGACGCCGGATTCAGCTCCGAAGAGGCGGTGGACTGGCTTTATGCCCCAAATGATTTTTTAGGGGAAAAACCAATTGATTCACTGCTCAAAGGGCACAAGGCTCCGGTTCGCAGAGCGGCTCAGTCGCTGGGTTAATTACTTGCTGCGATGAATGACCGCGTCGGCTAGGTCGGCGAGTGCTTTTCTACCGGAATCCGAGATCTCCAGCGCCGCTAGAGCCTCTATCGAAGATCGAGAGTGCTCAGCGATTAGTCGCTCAGTCTTATCAAGGGCGCCGGATTCCCGAATGGTGGCGAGCATGAACTCGACTTGCCCCTGGTTCAGATCCCCAGAAACCAAAAGCTCTTCAAATATTTTTCCCACCGGCTTCGGCGCCGCCTCCAGGGTGAGCCCCACTAAGACGGTCCTTTTGCCCTCTCGCAGGTCATCCCCGGCGGGCTTTCCGGTGACCTTTGGGTCGCCAAAAACACCCAGAACATCGTCCCGAAGCTGAAATGCCATGCCCAATGGGATTCCAAAGTTACTGATCATGCGAAGCGCATTCTGGTCAGCTCCAGCAAAAGAAGCACCGATTAAAAGCGGAGCTTCGAGGCTGTATTTGGCAGATTTATAAAGAATTACCTTATTGGCTCTCGCCACCGCCTGGCTGGGGTCTTTTGTGGGCCCGGCGTTTTCTTCCAGAACATCTAGGTATTGACCGGCCATAACTTCAAAACGCATCTTGGAGAACTCGGTGCGACAGTTTGCCTCAATTTCTTCGTTGCTGACTCGCAGCAGTGCTTCACCGAAAATCTCCGAGCTCCAAGAAAGCATCAGGTCCCCAACTAAAACTGATCCTGCAACTCCAAATCTCTCACTGGAGCCCGCGTAGCTGTGCTTTTCATGCAACGCCTGAAACTTTTTGTGGATGGAGGGGTCTCCGCGTCGAGTGTCACTTTGGTCCAAGAGATCATCGTGAACCAAAGCGGCCGCGTGGAAAACCTCGAGGGCAGCGGCGATGCCGATAATCGGAGAGTCTTTGGTGAGTGGAGTTGTCTGTTGGCTTAGGCCAGCAAAGGCCTGATAGGCGAAAAGCGCCCGAAATCTTTTGCCGCCAGATAGCAGCACTTGAGTGTAGTCAATGATTGGTTCGAGGTCCTCTGAGATGGCAATGAGCTCTGCTCTTTTGCTATCACAAAAAGCGTCCAAACGGTCTTGAACAAGGTTTCTAAGAAAATCTCCAGCCACGAGGAATAGCTTATCTGCTCTGAGCTGTTTACAATTAGAGAAGGATTGGAGTAATAATGGCACTTTCAGAACGCGAGCAAGCATTGCTTGAAGAGATGGAGCGGAACCTGATGAGTCAGGACGCCGGCTTCGCCAACAGGGTGAAAAGCGTTTCATCCACGAATAAAAGCGCGAGCAAGTTGATTGTGGGAGTGTTAGTGCTGCTGGCTGGGCTAATACTTTTGGTTTTAGCTGTAGTTTTACAGGTCGCATTTTTTGGAGTAGCGGCTTTTATTGTGATGGTAATTGGCATCATCATTGCATCGAGCAACTTTAGGCTTCCGGAAATTCCAAAAGTCGGCGGCTCCGGGAATAAAGGTACATTTTTTGAAGATCGTTGGAACCAAAGGTTCAATAAAGATTAGCCAACCCCAAAGCAGACAGAGGCCTTCGAGAAATCGAGGTCTTTTTTTGTTTAACAAATAAATTGCCAAATTGTGATGAAATCAAATGAAAATTACCTTATTGTGGAGCGAAGTGGAGTAAAGTGGAGTAATAGTTGGGAAAGGGGGTCTTGCAATGTTGCTAGGAACGCACACCCTAAAACTCGACGAAAAAGGCCGCCTGATTCTCCCCGCCAAGTTTCGCGAAGAGCTAGAAGCTGGAGTTGTAATTACCCGCGGTCAAGAGCGTTGCCTTTATGTGTTTTCTCAAAAAGAGTTTGAAGGAGTCCACGAAAAGATTCGTCAGGCTCCCGTTACCTCTGATGAGGCCCGAAAGTACCTTCGCGTTTTTCTATCCGGGGCCACCGACGAGACTCCAGATAAACAGGGCCGCGTTCTTTTGCCCAGCATCCTGCGTGATTACGGCAACCTTCAAAAGGATTTGGTCATCATCGGAGTTGGCTCCAGGGCGGAAATCTGGGACGCCAAAAGTTGGAATGAGTATCTTGCAATAAACGAAGAGGGCTTTGCCAATCAGGCGAAGGAGGTGATTCCTGGGCTGTTCTAGCCCCTGCACTTTGATCCTTGGCCGTGACCGACTCTCTTCCCCTGAGCCGGAACAGCGAAAACCGAGCTCGCTAACGGGCAAGGGTCAAGGTGCAGGGCAATTAGATTCCCAGCATTGACTTATGACCCCATCCAATTCAGACCTTCACACACCCGTGATGCTTGAGCGTTGTCTCGAGCTATTAGCCCCCGCACTTTCGGGGAATCATCCCGTAGTGCTTGATTGCACACTTGGTCTTGGTGGGCACAGCCAGGCACTCTTAGAGGCCAATCCAAATCTTCGAGTAATTGGCATTGATCGCGACCCAAAAGCAATTGAATTGGCCAGTGAAAGACTCAGTGGGTTTGGGCTCAGATTTAGCGCTCATTTAGCTATTTACGACCAGATTCAGGAGGTCTTGGATGAGCTTGAAATCTCCGAGATAAACGGCGTGCTGATGGACTTAGGAGTTAGCTCAATGCAGCTGGATGAGGCTGAGCGCGGTTTTTCCTACGCGAAAGATGCGGCACTTGACATGCGCATGGATCAGAGCTTCGGTCCCACAGCCGCGGATATTTTGGCCCATTATTCTGAGGATGAACTGATCGGTATTTTCAGAAAATTTGGAGAGGAACGCTTCTCTGGGCCAATAGCCAAAAAGATTGTTCAAGACCGAAAATTGGCACCCATCACCACTTCTCTCCAGCTAAATAAAATTGTGACTCAAATCGTGCCCTCCGCACCGGGAAAAACCACTGGACATCCTGCGAAACGCATATATCAGGCCCTGAGAATTGCCGCTAATGA